>Ga0310694_10000083_pt1 | contig 138276 bp, 111 predicted proteins | sample 174DNAGHGhighgp2_FD_203884 | JGI IMG/M metagenome (GOLD analysis project Ga0310694, IMG submission 203884) | Sheep rumen microbial communities from Palmerston North, Manawatu-Wanganui, New Zealand - 1742 DNA GHGhigh gp2 (v2) (version 2) | ecosystem: Host-associated > Mammals > Digestive...
TACTGCCTACATATCCTCTTTTTCTTCTTTACTATTTTTTATAACTCGGCTTTCGCCAATTTTTACCGCAAAAAAAAATCTCAAGCTTTTTATATCAAGCTCGCCTTTCCTGTCGGTGAAACGGTTTATATGTCACTATTTTTCTAAAGTCAATACTTTTTTTTAAAAAAATTTGCCTTTTTTAAATATTTTTTTACTCCCCTCTCTAAACCCCTGTTTATATTGCTTTTAAAATTAAAGCATAGCTATGTATAACTCTTTTTTTTATTTTTAGATGTTTTCTTTTTATTAATATATTTCTGTTATTGTATGCAAACTATATATGGAATCTTTAGCATAAGAGAGAATAATGAAGTTTGACTTTTTTACTTTTGGTGGTTCCGTGTTTTGGGAGGATGTCTTTTTTTATAAGAAATGGAGAATCCAGCGGAATTGTTACACAAAACGATACAGATTATTAGATTCATGGGATATACGCCGTGCCAGCGGAACATTTGAAGATTGTCAGAAAGCGTTTATCAGATATATAGATTGTTATGAAATAACAAAACAACGTGGTGATATGATTGTTTTGCTACATGGATATGCAGACAGTAAAAATATCTTTAAACCCCTATGGCGCAGATTTATGCGAACAAAAGCCAATGTTGCCGCACTCAACTATCCATCTCTTGTCCGTAATGCTCAAGGTGTTGCTCACCAAATTCTTTTTTTCTTAAACCATATAGAATCTATTAATAAAGTATTATTTGTTACCAAGGGCTGCGGTAATTTGGTTTTGCGACAAATGTTTAATTTGCCTTTGGAATTGCAAACTTTTCGGCAAAATATGCGAATCGGTAATATTGTAGAAATCAATCCCGTAGAAAGAAGGAATCTCCTTTGCGAACTGATTGTTCGGGTTAAATTCTTTCGCTTTTTGTTTGGACCATTTTTAAATGATTTTACCGAATCGGGATTAAAAAACTTACCGAGTCTTCCAAGCGAATGTAATGTATTAAAAATATTTTCCCCGTCTATAACACAGCGTATATTCAATAAGTTATTAAATTTGCTACCTTTTTACGCAAAAGATGATACCGAATCTTCGCCCAATGACATTTTTATTAAGGGAACGTATTTTACGCCACTTAAAAATGAGCAAGTTCTTGATTTTACTATAAAATTTATAAATAACGGAAAAATTTAACGATATTGTAATATTTTTTTAGCTTTTTTTGTGTTATAATAAGACAGTTTAAAAGAACTTCAATCCGAGGCGTGCATGAAGTCGGTTCTTACTACAATTATAATGTTTATTGGGCTATACGTTGTGATAAAAACGGGTATATTTGACCTTTTGTCGCAAGATTTTATTTTTCCGATAGTGGTTGGACTGATCATTGCAATGTTTATTGTAATGGCGGTGATTTTATGCGCATCAAATTCAAAAAAGAGAGGTGTTAAAGATGACAAAGATAAGCACCTTGATTAAAAGAATTATATATTCTCTCGGATTATTTGTTTTATCTGCGCCTTTCGCCTTTGCTGAGGAGACCGGACCGCGACAATGTAATCCTTTCAGTGTATTCTTAAGTGATGGTCTTGGCGATAATTTTTTGCTTAAGGATGCGTATAAAATTGTAGCGAATGTGTGTTCTGATGTGGCTAACAGCACATGGAACACTTTTGCAACCTCATTACAAGGTATTATGGCTCTTGGCGTTGGGATATACATTGCCGCTTATACTTTGCGTAATGTTGGTTCTTTTTCTAATCAGAATGTCGGCGGTTACCTTTCTAATGAAAAAACAGGTATCATTCCTTTAGTTATCAAGTCGGCATTTATTATCCTTTTGCTTAATGATCAAAACTTTGTATATGAGTACCTTATTGCGCCGATTGTTGGTGCAGGAATTGATGTCGGCAAACTGGTTTCAGGGAGTACCTGGAGCAGTGCTTTGACTAATGCCGGTAGCACAAAAGCCATGTTCCTTGAAGTTATTAAACAAGCACAATCTTTTAATGACCAGATTTATCAAATTGTTGCTATGGGACGTTTGATGCTTTGTTTGGCCTTTTTGCCAACTGTATTTATAGATTGGTTCTGGGTATTAATTCCATTAGGCGCAGCTCTTTATATTTTCGGTTGGATGCTTATCATATCTATTTCTTTTTATTTATTGGATTTATTAATTCGTTTGGGTGTTGCCTGTATGGTATTACCTTTTGCAATTGCCTGCGGTATATCCAAGTTAACTGCTCCTTATACCAAAAAGACTTGGGATATTTTTGTAAATACAGCATTTAATTTTATTGTCTTGGGGGTTGTTATTACCTTCACCACAAAAATGATAGAGAAATCTTTAGGTGGTGCTATTGTTTATGCCGGCACGTCAGCCTTGCGCACTAAATTTTTCGGTAACGAGTCTAATCCTCTTACCGTGGCCGATGCCGATGCTATATCTCAGGATATCGGCGTTATGACGTTTGTGTTAGTAGCTTTGTGTTGCATGATTGCCATGAAGTTATTCTTCTCAGTTGAAACTATTGCCAACCAATTGTCTTCTACATCTACCATAGCAAAAGATAAAGGTCTCGGTGCACAAGCCGGCAAAGAAGTAGCTCAAAAAACCACAAAAGCTGTTAAAGAGACAGCTAAGGATATGACAAAAGCTGCCGGAAAAGAAATTAAAGATACCCTCGGTAATACAAAATTCGGACACAAACTGGGTATTAGTTGATTATTATGGAGAAAGCAAATGAGACTTTGGACTGACATAAAGCAAAACATTTTAGAGAAAGGGAAAATATATTTCCTTTTTGCTTTTGTTTTGCTGTTATGCGGTTGCGGAGAAGAGTGTCCGACAATTCAAGCATATATTAGCGCAGGAATTGGCAATAATTGCCTTTTATGCACCTTATTTAACACCATGGCGGATGCTGCCGTTAAAGCAGCTGATATATCTTGGAAACAAATGGCAAAACCTTTAGGACAAGTTGTGATTATTGTGACAGCCGTTTATATTGCTTTATACACATTAAAGCCGCTAAGCTCTTTTGGAAAGCAAGACGTTGCAGATTACCTGACCGGTGATAAAAGCGGGGTTTTAACGCTTTTATTTAAGGCAACCGTTATTTTTGCTCTTCTTGACGGTTTTGGCAGTGTTGATTCACAATGGTTTATCCGGTATATCCTAAACCCCATTTTGCAATCAGGTATTGAGATTGGACAAAGAGTATCCAATCTCAATACAGGTGGTGGATTTAAATTCAATGTCGTGCATGTTATTTCTGATTTGCTTAAATCCATTTTTGGAACAACTGGTCCTGCATGGCAAGAAACCTTTGATATGCTCAAGGATACTGTTAATGATTTTAATGATAGAGTATATAAAATGATTGCTTTAGGTCAATCTATGATTTGCAATGCAACACACGGTAAATTTTTAGATTGGTATTATCTTATGTTGTTGTATGGTTTTATCTACTTTATCTTTGGTTGGATAATGCTTGCAGGTGCCGGACTGTACATGATTGATATCGGAATAACTTTAGGTATTGCTGCCATTCTTTTACCAGTAGGCATTGCTTCCGCTATTTCTGATTGGACAGTATCTTATACCAAAAATTTATGGAACCAGTTCCTTAATGTGTTCTTCAGCTTTATCATTTTAGGAATTATCATCAGTTTATCTTTGGAACTCGTCTACCATTGTGCCGGAATGGCGGCAACTCCAGATACGAGTGGAAACACCTTTAATTTGCAGCAAGCTTTAGATGCCAATGATGCGAAGTCTCTTAGCGAATACTTATGGAGCAGTGGGAGTTTATTGCTTACCATTCTTTGCTTTGCTCTTATTGTTCAACTAATGGATCAAATGAAAGGTTTGGCTGATAAGCTTTCCGGCGGTGCAGGATTTTCCGGTGCTTCAGAAGTCGGTGGTGACGTAACCAAGCCTGTGATTAGCGGAGCTAAAAAGGCAGGTTCTTGGGCCGGCACTGCAGCAGTCAACAAAATATCCCATTCAATTGGAAAAACTAAACGTGCTCAATGGATACAGCGTAAATATACTTCTTTCCGCGGCAGAGTTTTTGGCATCGGACCTGAAGGTTATAAGTTCTGGTTACGGAGGAGATAAGCTATGAGAAAATATTTATATAAATTGTCCGGTTTATGCTTTTCTCCACTGTTTCGTTGCTTGTTGGTTACGGTTTCTCTTGTCTTTCTTAGCGGGTGTGATAAAATTTTTGAGGACTCTTCTTTAAGTGGCAATGGTAACTATGAAGGCCAATCAAGTTGTTGGCAACTTTTACTATTAAAACCAATTATCTCTATGGTATCTACTCTATTTAACAACGGAGCGGAAAAAGCGGCAACCGGCGGGGCAAATCTCATTTTAATCGCCTTTGCCGTGTGGATGGCCTTAAAGATGCTCAAAATTTTGAGTTCATTTAAGGAAGAAAATATTGGTGAAGTTTTGACTGAAATCGGGCAGAAGTTATTTATCTGCGTAACCTGTGCCTTTATTGTCAACGGGCACATTATGGATGCTTTAAATGTTACGCTTATTCCTCTCTATCAAACAATTATGGAGCTTGGAAGTGAGGCTTTGGATGATACACCTTCCATGAGTTTGGGAGATTATGGCATCATTACCTTTAAGACACCTTTTGATAAACCAACTTGTCCGGTTATACCTAAAGTTGTCAAAACTTTAAATGATATGCAGGCAATGGTTCGTAATAGTTCCGGTTGCTTGGTTTGTGCCATTAATGACCGGTTGAACAGTGGTATTAAAATCGGTATCTGGATGATTTCTACACTTCATATTATGGCAATGGTTATCGGCTTAATTTTAATTATTATATTTACCATCGCAAAATTCGGATTTGTATTGTTTATTGTAGATTCTCTATTTCGTATAAATTTTGCAGCATTTTTGCTTCCTATTCTGATTATGGGTATACCATTTAAATATACTCGAAAATGGAGTAAACACGGTGCATTAATGTTCCTCAATTCATCCGGCGTTATGATGTTTATGGGGTTATTGGTTGCTGTGTCAACAAAAGCTTTAGAAAGAATGATAAAAGATTACGAAGCTGCCAATGCCCTTAATGAAACAGGCATGGAGGGTTTGAGTTTTGAACTTCTCGGTATATTAATGATTGCGCTTCTTCTGATTAATATTCCGGCAATGGCTGTTGCTTTGGCGGATAAATTCATTGAGGGTGGTGGAGGTCTGGAATTCCAAAAGAAAGTCACTCAATTTGTTATGAATACTATGAAAAAAATGGGCAAATCCGTTATAGATTCTGTTTCATCTAATGCAACAAATGCCGTAACAACAGGGTTGGAAAAATATGAAAAAGTGCGTGAAGCAACTGATAATATTAAGCAAATGAAACAATCTGCTTCTGAAGCTATGAATAATCTTGCGGGGTATAACAATGACTGAGGTAATTAAATTCAAATATTGTTTCAGAAGCCTGTTTTTAGGGCTGATTCTACTCGTCATATTCACAAATTCGGCAGAATGTGCTCTTGTTAGCATTGGTTCCGAGTATGACCATACTAAGTACTTGCAATACTGCAGTTCTTTGACTTTTAAGGAAAGATATGATGCAGCTGCCAATGATTGCTGGTCTTGCAATATTATCGGAGCGATGTTCGACGGTTTTAAGGGTGTTATTGTTATGCTGTCAGAGAAAATTGAGCCGCTGTGCAAACTTATTCTAACACTTGGCGGTGCTGTCTGGCTTGCTATGTATTTGCTAAAATCTCTCGGTTCTTTTGCCGTGCAAAATCCGGGAAAAGTTTTAGATGGGTTGGCTGCATTTTTGTTCAAAGTTGCTTTAGTCTATCTGATTGTTATTGCTGGAATAGATGAAATTGTAGACATAATTATTAACCCACTTTTAGACATCGGTATGGATATCGGGCGTGCATTTTCCCGAATGGCCAGTGAGTCGTTTTACTAGGAGGATAGTTATGAGAAAAGTTTTATGCATTATATTATCTCTCTTCATCCTCGGCGCAACACCCCAACCTGCGCAAGCGTTCAGTTTTTTTGGATTTGAAGTAAATCTTACAAAGTTTAAGGCCTTAAATACTTTGCAAACCAATGTTATACAAATGACAAAAAGAATTCATGTGGCTTCCTCTTCTATGATGAAATACGGTGACATGCTGTTGTGTAATGCCGTCCATGGAGAAGCTTCTTATTATTCTCTTGATCTTCAATTAGTTAAAGTAACCGCGCATCTTGTATGTTTTGATACATTTATCAGTGGCGCTGTATTTTATGTTATGGGCTTTTTTATTATGATCATTTCTTCTTTTTATCTGTTTGATATTGCCTTTAATTTGACCATTGCAATTGTTTTATTGCCTATCGGATTGGCTTTGTGGCCATTTGCTTGGACCAGAGATAAGCTAAAAAAGATTATAGATAGTGTTGTTTATTACACCGGCGTGTTTATGTTCTTACCTTTAGGGGTTGTGCTTGCGGTTAAAATATTGGAAAACGTGGTTGAACAGCAATTTCAAAATTCCGGTTTTGATTTTTTGGCGGCGTATGATTTAGACCAATCTGATTTATTGCGCGACCATTTAGGCATATTCTCTTTTGGATTTTTGTCTGTTTTGCTGTGTTATCTTGTGGCATTAAAGTTAATTCCTTTAATGGCAACAGAATTCTGCTCTCATTTCTTTGGCGGGGCACTTGCCGGATCGCAAAGCAATCCTTTAAGAGAAAAATTAGAACAAGCCCAAAATGTATTAAAGGAAAGAACTGTCGGCAGAGCCCAGAAATATGGTAAAGATGTTGCTGCGCACCAAGTCGGAAAAGGGATTGAATCATTGGGTAATTCTCATGGAAATATCATTCAACGTTCTATTGCTCGTTATGGCAAAACTTTGGCTAAAAGAAAGAGATGAGCGGAAGGGAGGACTAAATGAAAAAAATATTTTATCAACTTTTCAAGTATCTTCCTGTTGTTCTTTTGGCAACTATGGTATTTGTGCCAACAGACGCTCATGCACAATTGGGTTTTGTTAAAAAATTTCTGGGTATTGATACGGTAGATAACTGTATTGCACCTCTGGCCGGAGAAAAACATGTTTGTTATTTTTGCGGGATGTTTGAGATTATCTTTAACTCAGCAGCAAAGGTTGCCAGTTTGGCTTATAGTGCTTTTCATACAGAATTGGGACAATTAATTATCATTTTCTTGGCTGTATCCATTGCCTTAATTACTCTTCGGAATATTGCGTCTATGGGAACACAAGATCCCGGTGCTTTGATGAATATGCTGGCTTCAAGAATTTTTGTTTGTGCCGCTATTTATTATATTATTACCAGAGATTACTACAATATTCTTAACATGACCATTACACCGATTTTATCCGATGGACTTAGTCTTATTCCAGGCAATTCCCCTTTAACACATAACTTAGGAAACATAGGTGGCTTTGGTGAAAATGGCGGAGTTGTCGGGAGAACTCTCGGTGCGTTAGGCGGGGAAACAATGCCGCGTGCTATCGGGCAAATCATTGTTTCGTCGATTAATAACATTGAAAACAATATTCAGGATTTATTCGAATACGGACGTTGGGCAATGTGCCTCGGCAATGGTCCAGAGAGAATATTTCATATTTTACCTAATCCCTTTATGGTTATCGACGGTATTCTGCTCTATATTGCAGGTATTCTATTTCTTGTCGGGTATCCGTGGATTATGGCTGATGCGGTTATACAACTGGGTATCTCTTTAGCATTACTTCCATTTGCTTTAGCCGGGTATGCATTTGGTGGCACCAGACAGTATTTATCCAAATTGTTTAATTGGATTTTGCATTCTTTGTTTGTTTTTATCTTTATGGGTATTCTTATTTCCTGCATTTTAGAATATATCCACGGCCTTATTATGCAAGCTATTGCTATTCATAGCGACCCGGTAGCTTTGTTCCTTAATCCGGTTACAGGATTAGCTTTCTTTGGTATCAATATGGTTAAAATCATCTTTGTTTTGGCTATCGGTTGGATGTATATGCCTGAAATCAGAGATTTGGCGGAAAATTTCTCCGAAGGTTCCGGTTTGTCCGCGGCTTCTAAAGTTGGGAAAAGTGTTACTGATCCAATCAATCATGCTGCCGAAAAAATGGCAGATCACGCTACGCAAGCGGCCGGACGTGTCGCTGTTGCCGGTGCTCATGTTGCAGGACGTAAAGCAAGAGCTACGGTAAGGCAAGGTATGAAAATTGCGGTTAATAGGTTTGGAACTGATATGGGAGGTGGGCAAAAAACATTTAAGATCCTCGGCGGAAGATTTATGGGAAATATGGAATTTACGACCGTTACCAACCCTGACGGCACGACCTATCTCAAACGTGAGTTTACTTCTATTACTGGCCGCAGACATGTGATGATTTCCGATAAATATTCTACGATTAAACAAGAGTATGACAGAAACGGTAATCTTATTAAAAACGAAGTTAAATTTAAGCATAATTTCTTAAAAGAGCATTTAATTGATAAGGATGGTAAATTTAATGTGGGTGCAGTTGATACTTTAATGCGTTCCAATATTGCACAAGATCCTGCATACAAAGAAGCAATTATGGCACAGCTTGCCGTTGAAGCTATGAAAAAGAAAGGAATTAAGGTCGGGACTTATTTTTCTTCTCGCACCGTGCATTTTGACCCAGCCAATCCCGGAAAGATTTTTGTAGAACAAATTGACCATAATGGTAAAAAGACACTGTTTGATTTAAATATTAATATGACAACCGGACAATATTTGGCTGCATATGATCAAGATTTAAAAAGAACACATCCTCTACACGAATGGGAGAGAGACAAAAGAATCGGCATGCATAATTTTGCACTCAATGCGCTAGGAGGCGGACGGCATAAAACATTGTTTGGCGAATATGAAATGAAAACCGACCCATCAACCGGCGAGCTTTATTATACACGAACCCGCAGAAAATGGCTATTCTTTGGTCCTAAAGTCGAAAAAGACTTTTATAGAAATAAGACTGTTAAACATAAGAAAAATACTGCCGATGGTATTGCTAACCGGCGTGGCAATCGAGCCATCATTGAACACGAATTAAGTTCTGTTACACCTGACAGAGATGGCAAAAGGACTAAAAAAACTTTATTTTATACATATGAAAGTCATATAACCCCCACCGGACAGACTGTTTATTCTGCAAGATTACGCAAAGCTTGGAATATCAAAAATTATTATCGCGGAGCAACATTTGCCGGAAATTTAGCGATGCGTGTTCCTTTAGCTGTAGCAACCACCGCTCTTAACTTACCGATTACGTTTGTTCATCAAATTTTTCAACCAAAAGAATCTGCTAAAGCGCTCAGATATTTTGGCACCGCAGGACGCGGACTGTTTCGTAAAGCTACATGGACGACTAAAGCCGGAGCAAAAGCTGAGCTTGGCGATATCGGTCATGGATTGGCGCATACAATTTTAGGAAGGACCATTATAGAGAGCGGAAAAGACTTTTGGAAAGGTGGAAACATTCAAAAGACTATAGATAATCACGACCGCACCCAAACCGGTAATGTTTCCGAATTTACCGACAGCGCTACAGTTGTAACCGATAGTGCAACAGGGGCCACACTTAATGTGGTAATGGATGATGAAACCACGGAAAAAACGTTGAGTGGAACAAAAACTACGACAGATAATGTTACGGGTGAAACATCAACACAAACAAAAGAAGTCGGTCGCAGAACAATGAAAATCTTCGGAACTTTCGGTGAAATCGATATTGATGCCACTCTTGACAGTGACAACAATATTATCGGTGAAAAAACAAAATACAATTTCTCTGAAAAAATTCAAGAGGGACATGACCATTTTACCTATCAATTTGACGGTAATCAAGTGGTTGAAGATACCGGTGCTATTGCCCCTGATTTACTGGCAACATTGGGTGGTGCGGATAATCCGAATTATCTGATGTACGGATTTGATGAAATCTTTGGCAAGAATACCATTGCCGGAAGATCTGTAGAGGATTTCTTTGTAGATACGGTATTTGCTGAAGGTCGCCGTCGCAGAACAAATAAAATGCGTACCAATATATCTTCTTTGTTTGTTTAGAAAATATTTTCTTGGTTTTGTATAGACATTTTGCAACTTTGTCAATTTTATACACAAATTTTTATAAATCCGCGGAGCTTTTAAACTCTGTATCACCAGTGTATTGCCTTTATATTCGTTGACAAAAATATATTCTTTTTATTTTTTTGACTTGCATATTTTGCAAGCGCTATTATTATTTAGACAATGTTATTTTTATAAGGATATATAGTCATGGAAGAAATTGTATTCCCTAACCAAATCAGAATTAATCGTAAAATGCATGGTGTTTCCATGCAAGATTTAGCCGATAAATTGGGTATCAGCCTGTCGGCTATTTCTAAAATCGAGAAAGGTTACAGAAGATTAAATCAAGAGCAGCTAATTCTTGTGGCAGAAACCTTGGATTGTACCCTGCAGGATTTATATGTTAATGAACAGAATTCTCAACATGAGGTGGTTATGGCTTGGCGTAAAGAACAGGAAAGACGTCAAGAAATCAATAAAAGCAGCGGTCTAAAAGTTTTAGGTGCGGCTCTTCGTTATATCCGCAATGAAAAGTCCTTAACTTTAATTGAAGTGGCTGAGAATGCCGAAATGACCTTGTCGGTTTACCATCGTATAGAAATGGGACAACGTGAAGTTTCTGAAAAAGAGTATAAAAATATTGCGCGTGCTTTGGGCATGGAAATTGATGCTCTTAAAGCGGAAATCCATCGCCTAGATGAGGCTGGCGCATTAGAAGAGATTATTATTCATAACGATACAAAATATAAGGTGAATAATATGATTCGGACCGCTGCGGAACACAGCAATAATTATGTGGATATTGAAGCACTGAAAGTGCCTGTTTTCGGTATCTCCGGACATGACGGCTCTATCTTAATTGACAGAAGCAGCGCAACTAAAGAAGCTATCAAACCAGCTACATTATTAGATAAGCGCGATATATATGGAGTTAGCCTTTGTTCCAGAAGATTAGGTTCTATTTTATCTAACCGCGCGGTTATGTTTGTGGCGCCATCGGAAGTTGCAAGCGTGGGTGATATTGCACTTTATTATAAATCGGAACAGCAGGCCTTTGTGGTCAGTGTCAGAGAGGATGAAACAGGCCAACTATATGGTTTGATGTGGAATCCGGAAGAGCGAATTTATTTCAATAACGATGATTTTAAGAAAATTCACAAAGTGGTAGAAATTGCTTTATAGGTAATGTTATTTTTGATAAACTTTTGAATAAAGGTATAGCCCGTGGAAAATTTAAATGATGTAGAATTTGGTGTTGACGAAAATCAAGAAGAAGCGCCGATTTTGATTGCACAGCGTCAATTAAACATTTTTAGACAGGTGCATATTTTTAACAAAGCAAAACGAGATCAATTTGATGATGAGCTGCTTGCTTTGCCTGAGGTTGTCATCAACTACATTAAGAAAATGCCGGGCGGACGTCTTCTGATTGAACACTTAGAAGATGTCAAAACGAAAAGAGGTATTTCTTTTGTTAAATCCACCAGCGAGGATTTTGCTTCTCCTGACGATACAGCTTCTGCCCCACAACAGCCTGGCACAGGAGTTCCTGCGCAATATGTCGGCGGCAGTTTGACAATGGATGCAAATTTTGCTGATACTTTTGCTAAATCCATGGCAGAAGCATTTAAGCAATTACCTTCACCTACCATTAATGCAACCGGTGCACCGGCCTTATCCGGTGATTTCGGACAGTTTTTTGAGATGATTGCTGAAGAGATAAGAACTTCACGCTCATCTTTATTAGATGTCTTAAAAGAAACAAAAAACATTACCGATTCAGTTATCGCTTCGCAAGTTTCAATTTCCCGAATATTGGAAGGTATCTTATCTTCGCAAAATAAAGGTGATACGGATACAGCCACAATGAATAATCGGATTATTGCTTCCCAAGCTTCCATTACCAAGTTGTTAGAAAATTTATATACATCCAATACGCAGAAAAACGATGAAGTTTCAAATTATTTGAATGTTGATAATAAATTGCAGGATTTTCGTAATCAGTTAGAACAAAGCATCAATAACTCTCTTGCTTCCATTGTTAATCATATCTATGATACAACCAATAAGCAAGCGACAGATATAGTTGTCTTGGATATTGAAAAAAGATTAGCCACTTTTAAGAGTGAATTGGAAGCAGATATTTTAAAATCTTTAGCGCAGACGCCGGTTACATATTCTGCAACAAATAACATCGCAACACCGAAGCCTGTTTCTTTTAAGCCTGATTCTGTAGCACCGGTTTCGGCTCAGGATGAGCTTAACGATATGGATATTGACGATGTCTCTGTGGTATATGCTAATGATGATATAGAAAGAAAAAAGAAAAAGAAAAAAAAGAAAAAAAAGAATCTTGAATTTGCAGAGAGTGCTGAAAATATTTTAAATTCCGTTGCAGCTCCGGTTGTTGCGGCAGAACCTTTCCATAATATAGCTCAAAACACTATATCAGATGAAAAAGTTAGTGGCATTATTCGTAATAGCCAATATAAGCATGAAGATGCTTTTGATAATGTTAATCTTGATGTACCGCCGGCAGATGATTTTGATATTGAGGAAGCTCAGGTTGACGATTTAGATTTACCAACTTCCATGCCGAATATGTCTGAAGATAATGTGGCATCTAATAATGATTTATGGGAAGAAAAAGATAATAAAAAAGATCATCCGGTAGAAGAGGAAAAAACAACTTCTAAACAGGACCTTGCTTTGCTTGATGATTTAATGGAGGACAATGACGGGCTTGATTTTGCGCTACCTGAGCAAAATACGCCTATTGAAGAAGATACTTCTGAGGCAAATAGTAGTATTCAACCTACTGAAGATTTGAGCTCCCTTGATGATTTGATGGATGACGGGCTTGATTTTGCATTGCCAAAGCAAGAATCCACATTTAATGAAGAAAACTCACAGGTTAATGAAGAAGATACTCAACCTATAAAGGATTTAAGTTCTATTGATAATTTAATGAATAATAACATTGACGATCAGTTCCCTGTTATCGAGGAAGAGGAGGCTACATATGTTGAACCAGAGATTCAATCTTCTGAAAATTTGAGTTCCCTTGATGATTTGATGAGTGATGGACTTGATTTCAATCCATCCGAACAAGTTTCTGGTGCTGAAGAAGAAACAGCCCCAATTGAAGAGGAAAACATTCAATCTGCTGAAAATATGGGCTCACTTGATGATTTAATGAATGATGGACTTGATTTTAATCCGTCTAAGCAAGTTTCTGATGTTGAAGAAGAAACATTACCAGTTGAGGATGAAAACATTCAATCTGCTGAAAATATGGGCTCACTTGATGATTTAATGAGTGGTGATGTCGTTTCAGAACCTATTGAAAATGAAGATACCAAAAATAGCAATGATTTAGACTTGAATGATATAGATGAGCCAGATAGCGATAATCTTACTGTAAATGAGGAAGATACTGGACAATCCAGCAGATATAGTGCAGAGCTTGATAAAATCAGAGCTGCTTTGACAAGTGATAATATTGATATTTCATCTCTTGATGAACCGATCGCTTTGGACGATTATGATGATGATGCTAATGTCAGTGAGGATGATGATATAGCATATAGTTCTAATACGTCATCTTCTCGTACAGAGATTCCTGTTGCAGCTCAACCTGAGCCGAAAGCACAACTTTCAACGCCTGAAAACAGCTCAGAAGAAGAATGGGAGTGGGAATATGTTGATGAGAATGGCAACCCTATTCCCCAAGATGAAAATAATGCCAATGATGAGGATTGGGAGTGGGAGTATGTGGAGGATGATTCTTCTGCGGCAGAAGATAATAACAAGCCGGAATAAATTATTTACAAAAGGGTTTCTTTCCTTTAAGTTGTAATCAGAGGGTGCAAATATGGCTGAGAATGATGAGATAGAGATTACAAAAGAGTCTTTGTGGTACATTGATAACTATGTGCTGATTAGGGATTATTATGATCGTACGGTTTCAAGAATTGCTGCCAGATGTATTCGTCAAGGTAATATTGCCGTAGAAGATTATCCTTTTTATCCATATATCATTGATGTTTTAGAAGAGCTTTGCGAAACAGGTGATTATATCTTAGAGCATAAAGAGTTGCACCCCTATGTTGAGAAAAAAATTAAAGGTGGCGTTAATGCTTTAGAGCAGAATCTCAGTTTGTATAAACAAGAATTAGAAAGAAATTCCTCGGTTGAGATGAATGCCGAAAAAGATGCCGATTTAAGTGCTGCAAAAGATGCCTTTGGCGGTTTTACGGACCAATCTGATGAAGATCCGACTAAAGGTGCCGGACAAAGTATTGACGATGTCGTGGCAAAGCTTATGGCTGAGCAAGGACAACTCATTCAAAAGGAAGAAGAAAAAAATGATGAATAATTTTTACGGTTTTAAAAAGAGTTTATTTGTTGTGTTTTCTTTGGCTTTGCTTTCTTCTTGCAATCATGCCGAAGGCTCCGGCGAAGTAGTTTATTCGGCAGCTGATATTAAATACAGTGACGGTTATCAGGGAAATTATAAAGTTTTGCCACAGCAAGACCCTTATATGCTGAGGACCGTGCATCGTGCAAACGATTTAGATTTAGAAACACCATTGAGGTGCGGTGTTAACTGGAAAACGCAAGAAATGGTGCAGACATTACCGCGTAATGATATATCTTTTAGAATTGAACGAAATGATGTTAATGATGCGTTGCCGGAATTAGAAATCAGAGATTTCAGTTTTGATAATGAGACGGCAGATCAAGCTCTCTTAAAATTAACTAAGGAAGCCAGTTTGGTTTTGATTGCCAAAGATGCGCCCTATCCTGCCCTTTACGGAAAAAATTTAAGCGGTAGTTTTAAGGATGTTTTAGAGCACATTACAAAATCTGCTGATTTGTTCTATCGTTATGATGCTAAAACTAAATCAGTTATTTTGAGCAGGCGCGGTAGTTTTACACTTTATCTCCCTCATTCAAAAACGCTTACGCTCGGTTTCCTGGATGTTCTCAGAGGTGCAGGCATTACCGATATTGTCACGAACTGGAGAGATTATAATATTATTTTTGAAGCTGATTTAGATACAGTTAATAAAATTAATAGCCTAATTGCTGACTTTGAAGCGAATCCGACAATGATTATGTATGATGTCAGCGTGTTCAGAGTAATTGCTAATGAGCCTTGTGGCGTTGTGTGGAAAGATCTCTTAAAAGATTTTGATTTTGGTGCGATTGCTACGGCACAAACGGGGGTTATAGGCAGATTGCTTACGGTAACTAATGACATCTCTAAAGAACATTTGCAGCAATTCGTGCAAAAATACGGGACGGTGCAAGACATTTCAGAAGGACATTTTGTTGTGCCAACGCGTTGGTTCTCTCGCTTTGATGTCGGGCGTTGCGGCAAAGTAGAAAATATGGAATATCCTTTGTCTGTTTTGGCTCGTGCCGGATTAGAGAAAAATGACCGAATTTATTCAGAAATTACTTTAGATACAACAGATGGTGAAATTACAAGATTTAAGGTTCGTAATAAATTGGGTGAAAATTTCTTAATTATCGGTTTGCCCAGTGAGATTTTCGGTCCGGCTAAAGAAGGGACGGAAACCATTGTGTTTATTGTTCCTCGTTTAGTCAGATTACTTAAAACAGATGAAAAAATTAAAAATAGAATTTAAGGGTGTGTGATGATTGATGATGATATAAGTTTAGATAGCTTGATTACAGAATCCGAAACTCATACGACAAATAGTTCTGAATCAGCTTCAGTTGTTGCGCCAAGGCCGAAATTAAAGAAAATTAAGCGTCCCAAAGTTCGGCCACAACCGGATATTCCGCCAGCACCGGCAAAGATAGTTGTTGCGGAGGAAAATCTATCTCCAGTTGCGGAAGAGGATATGGAAAGCATTTCTGAAAATATAGAACAGCCTTCTACCGGAACAGAGTTGATGACTGCCGTTGAAGCACAAAATCTTGCCACAGAAGAAGCTGAGCGTAATCCTTATGTTTTAGAAGGGTTGCCACCGGATCTTGATTTCAACAGCGATATTGCGCCTGAATTTGATGACGGTTCGTATGTTAAAAAGAATATTGTTTATTCTATTGCTACAGTATGTTTGATCGTCGGGATTATATTGGGCTTTGTTATGGCTCCTAAAGGCTCTGAGCAACATGGTTTAGAAGATGTTGCATGGAATGAAGAAACTCCTAAAGGTCGTGTCCGTTGCGGAAAAACTGATTCTTCACAAGCTTGCACTTTTTATATCCTTAATTCGTTTAAGCAAGACTTAACCGGCCGAGATTTCTTCAAACTTGCCGCACAATTGACCGGTCGCGAGGAGTTTATGATTGAAACTGAAAATATGCAATATGCCACAACAAAAATTAAGCCGGGCTTTTTTGTGCAACTTAACATTCCGGCTTTGAAATAATTGTTATAAAAAAAGAGGGGGAATTTCAGCCCCCTTTTATTTTGAATTTTATTCTTTATTTTTGGTATTCTTCTTTTCTGTAGCGGCGTGCGCCTTTTCTTTAAGTTCTTTAGAAACCTTTTTTCCTGTATCTACTAAATTTGGAACTTCTTTTTTGAACTTATTAATCAAATCAGGCATACGTTCCGCATTATAAATAACAAATACCGCAATGATAACTAAAACCCATATCATTTATTTTCTCCCTTTCTGAAGCATTTGATTTAATACTTCTGTTGCATCATACATATAGTTAACCTCCAATTTTCCCTCAAACTCTGTTTGATACAGTTGCAAGGTGCGAGAGATATCTATATCTTTTTTGGTATTATGAATAATATTTTCTATATTTGCAAATTTTATTAGCGCTTTTTCCGACATAAACCGCTTCTGATTGCAAATATTATACATATCTTCGTATATTCCGGAGCAATAGCAAATAATATCTATACCAGCATTCCAACAATTTTCAGCTCGCTCGGTAATACTCCCCTTTAATGAGTGCATATCTATTGCATCGCTTATGAGTAAACCTTTTAGCCCCAAATAACCGCGAAGAAATTCATTTATACATATTTCAGACATTGTTACAGGGTTGTTATCATCTAAGGCTTTTAGAATAATATGCGAAGTCATAATCAATGGATATTCTGCAAAGTTTTTTATGTATTCTGTTTCTTTTTTAATTTTATCTAAAGACCAATCTGTTGAGATTATATTCAAATGCGGGTCTAAAGATGTTGCAAAATGCCCCGGAATATGTTTGATACAGGGGCATATTCCGGATTTTATATAGGTATCTGCAATCTGTTTGGCATAAGCTACTATTTTCTTGGAATCAGGGCTAAAACAGCGTCCGGAAAGAACTGCATTTTGTTTTGCGTTTTTCCTATCGATTACCGGAGAGTAATTAACATTAATCCCATAGCGCTTCATGTCATGGGCAATAAGCTCTGCGTGCATTCGACTATATCTTATATCTGCTTTTGCCAATGTTTCTGCTGAAGCAAATTGGTGTTTAGTAACCGGTTTTAATCTTGTTACTCTGCCACCTTCTTCGTCTATTGCAATCAGCACATTATCCCTGCCGATAACTTCTTTAATCTCTTTTATAAGGGCTTTAAGTTGAAAATTGTTTTCTATGTTGCGCATAAACAGCGATACCCCCAGTGGGTTCGCTTCTGCAAACAGTCTTTTTTCGTCATCTGTTAATCTGGTATTACTACAGGATAATATTGCCGCAAGAATCGGTTTTGCCATCGTCGCCCCTAATTTTGCTTAATAATACTGCTAATTTGGTTTTGTTTTAGTTTATTACTCAAGTTTTCAGCCTCTAAGCGTGTTTTAAATGCGCCAACCTTTAAGCGATATAATTTATTACCGTTTGCGGCCACAATCTCTTCTATTTCATGAGTATATCCTTTTAAGAAATCATGCTTTACAGATAATTGGTTCCAAAGATTTTCGACAGCTTTGCGGCTTGATGAAGCAATGATTTGTGCATACCATGTGCCCTTTGCCCCGTGCGTTATCGGCTCTTCGATCGTTATTTTTTCTTCGGTTTTGGCTTGAGGTTGCGGATTTGGCATATTAGCAGAAGTTGCTTCCGGTTCGTTATTAATATTTTTTTGTAATTTTACAGCAATATCCGGTATCTTTTCCGGAATAATAATTTTATCATTACTATTGGTTTTAATCGGTGCCAACGCCTGACTTGCAACTTTTGTTTCTTCTTGAGGATTTGTTTCCAAAGTAATTTCTGCTTGATTCAGGCTACTTTCTTCGCTAATACTTTCAACCAGATTTTCCATATTTTCCGGTGCGGCTATTGTGTTTTCTACAACAATTTGCGGCACTTCCGGTGCCGGAATAATTTTTACTTCTTCGGCCTTTGTGGGGATATTATCTACAATATGATATATCTCGCGATCCTGATTATCTATTTCCATTCCGCCTGGTTCATTAGGTTGAACCTTGGCTGCCATGAGCGGCCGGCGGATAACAGGAATCGTCTTTTCCATATCGGTATCACCATGAGCACCAAAAAATAACCAACTGACAACACCGCCGGTTAATATGCCTAGTAACATGCCTATGTAGCCATGCTTTGCATGGCGAATTGCTTCCTGTCTATCGCTGATGCTCTGCATACTTTGCTCAATTGAACGCTGTTGAAAATCATCCATTCCCATTCTCCGATTTGCCTTGAATCCATAGTGCATCTTATTGCCCCTATCCGTTATAACTTGAGGTTAGTATAACCTTAATATGTTTACAATCCTTTAATATTATTCAGATTACACTTTGTTTGTTTTAGGATGAGGAGTAAATTTATGAAAATTGCAACATTTAATGTAAACTCCATTAAAGCACGTACCGGCTCTTTTTTTTCATGGTTAAAAAAATATAACCCTGATATAGTCTTTTTACAAGAGATTAAATGTGAAACTGAGAATTTTTTATTTTTTGAGTGTGAAAGTTTAGGATATAAGGTAGCTGTGCTCGGACAAAAGAGCTATAACGGTGTGGCTGTTTTAAGTAAATATGATTTTGTGGTTACATCTGAGAATCTGCCGCAATTTAATAATGATACGGCTATGCGCTATTTAGAAGTACTAATCAAAAAAGGAAAAGAAAAATTTTATGCCGCATCGGTTTATGCGCCTAATGGTTGCTCTCCTGATAAAAATGTAGAAAAAGAAAAACTTTCTTATAAACTTCACTGGTTTGATATGCTCTACCAAAGACTACTTTTCTTAAAAAATTCAGGTCTCCCGATTATCTTAGGAGGCGACTTTAATGTTATGATGGAATCCATTGATGTTTACGATGAAAATAAATTCGTTGATACGCCTTTGTATATTAAGGAAGTAAAAGATAAAATTAAAGCTTTTGAATTTATAGGCTTGCATGATGCATTTCGGTTATTGAACCCTGATGCAGAAGGTTACACTTTTTGGGATTATTTTGGTAACTCTTTTGTAACTAATTTGGGTTTAAGAATTGATTATATATTCATCAGCGCCAAGTTTGCAGAAAAAATTAAACTCTGCCGACCGGATAAAACACCGCGTATGATGGATAAACCCTCTGATCATACTGCTTTAATTGCGGAGTTTGATGAATAATATGTGGCAACGGATTGGATTAGGCATTATTTGTTTGTTATTGGAAACAGTTAATGTATCTGCGTATGAATTCCGGCGCGTGGAAGAGCTGTTCTCTGAGATTAATGATAAATATGCACAAATAGTTGATTTTAATGATGTTTTTCAAGAAAGTTGTGATCTGGTGCAACATTATGATAGTGCTCTTAAATTCTATCATAATCACACAAAAGCTTTTTTGTATCAGACGAATGAATTAGTGGCCACTATTAGTGTTCCGCAAAATAATGATATTATGGCTTGGCAGGATTTTGTTACCACATTGCTGAAAGAAAGCGTTAAACACTCTGATAAAATTGCATCCTCTGCCATAAATTTGGAAAATGCAGTTTTGAAAAATACTTTGCGGAAATTAGACAGCTATTCTCGTTTGGAAAATAGCGTATTTTCTGTAGCTGATGTAGATTATCGGATTCAAGACAATATTTTATATGTTCGTTGCGACTCGTTTGCCAATGGGACAAGTAAACTTATTAAAAATGTTATTGAGCAGTATCCTTTTGTTAAGGGCTTTATTTTAGATTTGCGTGAAAATCAAGGGGGCGATTTTAATGAAGCAATTAAAACTGCTGATTTATTTTTAGATGATGTTCTTATTGCTTATCGAAAAGATAAAAATTCCTCTCCGCAATTTTATAACGCTAACTCCGGTGATATTTTAGCTGAAAAGCCCATTGTTGTATTGACTGGTTCACATACGGCTTCCGCTGCAGAAATTGTAACAGCAGCCCTGCATGAACAAGGACGAGCCACTTTGATTGGCGTACAAACATATGGCAAAGGAAGCATTCAACAAGTCGAAAAATTTTTTAACCAAAAACTCTATTTAACCAGCGGTTACTTTTTTTCACCATCAGGAAATGCTATTCACCATATCGGTATCAAACCGGATATTTGCACTGAAGAAGCTCCTGATCGCGAAAAAACTGAATTAAGCCTCGCCATGAAATTCATTAAGCAACGTATAGGCAAAATTTAATCAAACAAAAAAGGTTATCGCTAAAACGATAACCTTTTTTGTTAATCAAGTTGTTCTTACACTGCCGGAATGAGCGGCGCATAATGTGTTGCGTAATACTTATGCGCCAGACTTCTTCCGTAAAAATCATACTTCCCCTCTATACCAAGTAATTTGATAAATTCGGTATCCTCGCACAAGCGGGAAAAAGCTCGATCGATTGCGGCGGTGTCTGCATCAGGTGTCGGAAGTTCAAGCTTGGATACATCAACAGACTTGGCGTGATCAATATTGGGCAATGTTTCCTTTCCTAAAACCTTTGCATACAGCTCATGGTCCGGTGCAGACTTCGGATAAATCTCGGCACATACTGCCTGTATGTCTGCGTCCTCTAGGATTGGCGCACCCCATTGTTTTTGCCCGCCAAACAGGAAAGATGCTCTCGGCTGATAGTATCTCAGTAAATCCTCACCATTGGCCTTGGCATTGAGTAAGACAGTCCAGAATAAATCCTCGGCATACTGCGGATGACATGACCATGTTAGTTGAGAAGAGCCACCGCTTGCATAACGGCGGAAAATATTTGTCTTGGAGAAGATAATAGACAGTAATGCTGCCTTTTCATCCAATCCACACTGTTTTTGCATGCGCTCTGCTGCCTGATGCAAAAAATAATTAAAAAGAATAACTTTTTGTGCCATAATCCTTAGTTTTTAGTTAGACAATAATATATTTATTGGTTTGTTTGTAGGCTGATTTTTCTTTAATGTCAAGTTTTTTACTATTCAGCATTTTCCATTTAATAAGGATAGATTTTTGTAATACTCTTGCTCAGTTGTCGGCGTTGTTCGTAGCAAATCTTCCGGATTTAGCATAAATTCTTCTCGCATTATGTTTTTTATCTGATTTTCTTTTTGAATTGGAAAATCTGTAGTCAACATTGTCTGATAAATTTTAAGCATCAGCTCTTTAGTGTTTTCTATTGTCAGAAATGCTTTATTTGTCTTTATGAGCGGTTTTTGATTACGAAAAATGCGCAACGCATTATGTAACAAAAATGTTGAAGCATTATTTATTCGCTCATAAATACATCGATTGGCGTGCGGCAGATAATATAAATATTCCTGACACTCGTCTTCTATGGATTCATGAAGATAATCTATTTGTTCAATTAGTGACCACTTATTATTCAGTTTCATTTTACCCTCCAGTATTAAGTTTTTCGTAAAATACGGACGTTTTCCGGAGGTTAAAAATGAAAAATACACATGACATAAATGCTTATATATTTGTGTTTAATTTTTGCTTTTTTTGTCGGTATGGAAAGATGTTGTAGTGATAACGAATCGACACAAAAAAAGCACCTTGACGGTGCTTTTTTTATTCATCAAACTTAGTTTTATTTATATTCTTTGGCGCGATAATTATTTTTGACATACATATTCAAAGAATCATTAAGGCTTTGTTCCATACGACGATTAAAGTCATCAAACAATTTATTCACCATATCATTCCAAAGCCTTTCTTTGTCTGCTATTTTGGTATCAACCGGCATCAATAATTCTCGCCACGCATCAATTGTGGTTTCTGCCGCAGACATGTTCGATTTATCCACAATTTTTAATAACACTGCCAAATGAGCTCGATATTTCAAGCGATCTTTTTGAAACATATCTCCTGATTTTTCAACTTCTTCTGTTACGCTTGCATCTTTGATAACATACTCGGCAATTTTATTAGAAGAAAAGCCATCGGCTTTTAAGCGGTCTTCAGCCCAAATTCTGGCCGTTTTTTCAATAGAAATCGGAAACAAGTGTTCTACGTTCGGACGTGTAAATGAAGGCACAAATTCTGATGAAACATCCACTTTTTCAACATTAAGCACAATCGGTGCTATTCTTTGAAAACGGGGTTCATTATATTTTAGCGGTACAGCATCCGTATCTGTGGTAGAAGAGCAGGCAAACAAAAATACGCTTGCAAGCATCAACGCAATATTTTTTAGTTTATTCATTGAAACAGTTCCTTTCTAATGTCCATTAATCGTGAACTTACGTCCGTTGTCCGTATTTTATGTTTATAATGCTTAATACTTGTTTAAAGTCAATTTAATTTTTTCAGTATCTCCGGGATGGTAAAAGCATATGTCTCTGAGCAAAAATTACAAGTTGCCGTAATTTTTGAATTTTCATCAAGCATAGAGGATAATTCATTTTCTGAAAAACCGCGTAAGGTTTTAAGCAACTTTTCGCGACTGCAACGGCACTTGAATTGATATTTATTTTCTTTGGTTAAAACCAAGTTATTGGCATGATACAGACGATGCAGTATCTCCGGTAAACTCAGATTTTCATCAAATATCTCTTCTTGTTTAAGCGAGTTTAATAAAATTTCCGCTTCATTTTTAAGTTCCGGTATGTCTTCAAGCGCAACATTTTTTCCGCCAATATTTGGTATTCTTTGTAGCAATATGCCACCGGCTCGCCATGAACCCTCATCATCTGAGGGAATATCAACAAACAACTTTAGCATTGTTTCGATTTGCTCGGATTGTTTAAAATAGCGAAGCGCGCACTCAGTTAGGGTTTTACCTTGTAAATCCACCACCCCTTGATGATAATTATTCTTGCCATCATCTATGGTAAATGCCAATGTGCCGTTACCTAAAAGATGCGGTGTTGCCTCAATTTCTCCCTCATTTTTGCGCAGAGCAAATGCTTTTTCTAAATGGGCTTTATCATAATTAGCACAAGCGCGGATAGAGCCGTCTGATGTGACATCAACAACAACGGTTGAAACCGGACCGTTACCTTGTAATTGCAGGGTAAATAAACCTTCAAACTTTAGTGCATTTGCCAACAATACTGCCAATGCGGTTGTTTCAGACAATGCGGCCGATACGTTTTTCACATATCCGTGCTTATGGATTATTGTCTTTAAGACATTTTCCAAGCGTGCAATACGCCCGACAAAAAGTCCGTCATCTATCAAAAATGATACACATTCGTCAAAATTTTCATTCGCCAATTTCTTATTCCTTGTTATACTGATTAAAGATTTTAAGTGAAGTTAATTTATTTTAAGGTAAATTTCAAGTGTTTATAGAAAAAACAAAAAAATCTCCCCCTAAGCCGCCAACAAAGGCGCGCTTGCGTAATATTGCACTCTATTATCTTGATCGATTTGAAAGTTCGGAAGAAAATTTGCGCGCCGTATTAAAGCGCCGAATTGATAAATATGCTTTTTTTGATAAAGGCTATAATCCAAATGCGGCGTATCAGTGGGCAGAAGAAGTGATTGCCGAATGCCTCAAACAAAACTTTGTTAATGATGAACGTTATGCCGAGTTTAAGATTAATAATTATCTCAGTGCCGGAAAATCACGCCGTTATATTGAGCAAAAATTAAAGCAAAAAGGAATAGCTGAAAATGTGGTGGCACAGTTTTTTGATGATGATAACTATTCCGAACTTGAGGTGGCACTTAACTTTGCAAGGAAAAAAAAAATCGGGCGCTTTAGAGAAGACGAATCCAGACGCGCTGAAAATCGGCAAAAAGATTTGGCTGCATTGGTACGCGCCGGATTTGACTATGATGTGGCAAAAACTGTGTTGGAAGATGAAAATTAAGCTTTTACATCAGCCATTTTAAGACTTTTATCACGCCCATTTTAGCAACGCTGTTATGTGCCGAAACATCTTTACGGTTTAGAATTTCCGTTTTGTTTTGATGATAAAACTCATAGGCCCGCAAGAGCATTTCTTCATTTTTTAATGTAGGTTTAAATCCTAGTTTTTCTTTTATTTTTGCGGTATCAAAGATAAAGTTTGAGGCAATCATTTTATATTGATATGGGCCTAGAGGTGAAATCCCCAACCAAAAGCAGATTTTCATTGCCAAAATCATTGGGGCTTTGGGGAAATGGCAGAGGCGCGACTTGGAGCCGGATTTTTTAATCACAAACTCATAAACCTCATTAAAGCTCTTCACATCATCAGCGCCGATATTAAAGATTTCGGTATAATCGGCACGAAGCGCCAATTCGAAGGCTTTAGCCAGATCTTTGGCATAAATGAATTGGTAACGGTTAGAACCGTCACCTACCATCGGAAGTTTGCGGTTTTCGTCTATAAACTCAAAGAGAATCCCTAATAGCCCGAGACGACCTTCGTCCATAATGGTCGGCGAACGGAAGATAATACTGTTAATCTTGTCTTTGTGCGAAAGGAGAATCCGCTCTCCTTCCAGCTTTGACTTGCCATAAATCTCTACCGGATTTGGCTCTTCATCTTCCGTTACCGGTTCATCAAAGTTTTTTGCCCAAAGACAATTACTGGATATAAAAATAATCTTATTTATATTGTTTTTAAGCGCGTATTGGCAAACATTTTCAGTGCCGTCAACATTGGCGTGCCAAAGTCTTTTCAAATCCTTTTTAACGTGGGCTAAAAGTGCCGCGCAGTGAAAAATGGCATCAAATTTATGGGTTGCAAAAACTTTATCCATCAACTCATCATCATTGATATCACCTTGATAGGCTGTAAAATGCGGATGTTTGAAATTATCCGGCTCTAAATCTATGCTGACACAATCATCACCTAAATCCAAAAAATGTTGCTTCAGGATTGAGCCAAAGAAACCTGCGCCGCCGGTGATGAGATAACAAGACATATTTTTTCTCCTTTATATTGCCTTGTAAGATAACACCACAATTCTAAAGATAAAGTAAAAAGCCCTGCTACATATTGCAACAGGGCTTTTTAGGTTAATTATAAACCAGATTAGAAGTTATACTTCACGTTAATCAAACCGGTATGGTCATCATAATTGTCACGGAATTTACCTTCATAACCGATATAAAACTCAACATTATCGTTGATTTCAGCGGTTAAACCGGCACCGAGTTCAATACCGAAACGGTCAAGTGCTTTACCTGTTACGGCATAGCTTGAACCATTGGCAAGGGTTACCATTGCGCCGCCTTTGTCGTTTTTCATATCATAAGTCATCGCGGCTTTGAGTTCCGGACGAACTTTAACCGAATTTTCTAAGATAAAGTCTTTGCTTATCTTTGTTCCGACAACGCCGGTTACAATATCGCTCTTATTGCCGGAAACGCGTTGGTCTGCCGAATCTGTATAAGCGTCCTGTTTGATATGAACATATCTTAAACCGACTTCCGGTGTAATACCAAAGCCACGATAAGACATATCATAACCGGTCATTAACTGCATTGCAAAGGATTCTACATCCCAATCAGCCTTTACACCGACACCGGCAACATTCTTCTTTTCATCATAGTCTGACCAACCATAAGAGAGAATCGTGTTTACATACCAGTTGGAAGGCTTATACTCGCCATATACAATCGCGGTATGCGTTTTAACGTCAGTATCACGCATAAAGCCGTCTATATCTGTCTTGCTGTAGGCATAGCCGACACCGAGTTTTGTTGCGGTATCAAGTTTGCCCTCTAAGCCCATCGCCGTGCCGTAAGTCTTAGAATCAAATCCTTTTGCCTTACTTGTATCATCCAATTTTGCTTTGTTAAACAAACCTTGAACCCACGCGGCAATTCTTGTGAACGGATTATCACCGGAGCTTATACCTTTACTGGTTGTGACTGCTCCGCCGCTCAAGCGTGTGCCAACCGCACCAAAAATAGCATTTGCCGTTTCGGCAGTGGTTTGCTGGACAGAAGGTGCAGAATCCGGAGCCAAAGCGGTAACGGCATCTTCATAAGCTTGTTTTTCAGCTGCAGAATTTTGGTGATTACGCAGATATGTTAAACGTTGAGCCACAGCAACCGTTGTGCCGTTTGAAGTTTCTGCTGTATCAATGTTATTCCAAGCATCGGCTGCGCCTGCAACTTGAGATGAGGACGGCGTATTTTCACTTGTGTTTCCACCGGTATTACCGCCGGTGTTATCTGGCTCAGTGCCGGGTTCGGTTCCCGGTTCAGTGCCGGGTTCGGTTCCTGGTTCAGTTCCAGGTTCGGTTCCGGGTTCGGTTCCTGGTTCAGTTCCAGGTTCGGTTCCGGGTTCAGTGCCGGGTTCAGTGCCAGGTTCGGTTCCCGGTTCAGTGCCGGGTTCGGTTCCGGGTTCAGTGCCAGGTTCGGTGCCGGGTTCGGTTCCGGGTTCGGTGCCGGGTTCAGTTCCCGGTTCAGTTCCGGGTTCAGTTCCCGGTTCGGTTCCCGGTTCAGTTCCCGGTTCGGTTCCCGGTTCAGTTCCCGGTTCAGTTCCGGGTTCGGTTCCCGGTTCGGTTCCCGGTTCAGTGCCAGGTTCGGTTCCTGGTTCGGTGCCAGGTTCGGTTCCCGGTTCAGTGCCGGCAGATTTCTTGGCTATGGTAAACCATCCCTCGCCGTCATCAGTGATGTTATATTCACTGTTTTCTGCGATGGTTGCAAATGCGCCAAGAAATTCTTTTGAGGCATTCAGAATTCTGATTTTTGCACCTTCATCGTCCACCGCGGCACTATTTGCGCTGATATCTAAAGCGGTGTTATTTTCATCAATGGTGATATTTGTTGCATCAATACTGCCAAACTGTGTCTTACTGGTAAGTATCAACGCAAGTTTTGAGCCATTGTTAAACGCAACATCGCCGTCAACCGTCAGCTTGTTTGTGCCCAAATCAACAACACCGTTATTTCCAACAGTTAAATTACCAAACAAGTTAGCATTTTTTAACACGTTGAAGTTTGCGGTGTTGTTAACATTTGCATATAAGCTACCGGATAGATTGAGAATCCCACCTAATAGTTGCAGAGTTGCCTTTTCACCCTCTTCATCATTTTCATCATCAATTGAATAGCTTTTATACGATTTCAGAGTTGCATTTTCATCAATATTGATTACGGCATCTCCTGAAACTTTTATCTCTCCTTCTGATGAAATTTCTGCTGCCCCTTGCTTAACATTAATTGTGCCACCACTAATATTTATATTTCCTGGGGTTTCAGGCTTTTCAAGTAGTTGATTGCCGTTTTCATCAAGCCAATCATAAAATGTATCAATAGAGGCATCATCTTCCATATTGATAACACCTCCGGTGATATTAATATCTTTAGCTGCCCAAAGGGTTGTGTCTGGGTCATCTCCGATATTTTTCATGTTAATTGTGCCACCCGAAACGGTAATTCCTCCTGACATTGCATTTAAGGAATATCCATTCAGATTTACGGTTCCATCACTGATTGCTATGTTGCCTCCATTTGGATTTTGCAACCAATCTACATATAAATCATCATTAACATTTGTTGTGCCACCGCTGATATTTAGACTATGAACCCTAAACCAATCGTTATCAAGGTTAATTGTTCCTGCTTTAATATTAAGAGTATTTGCATCAACAGCACCGGTAATTGCCTGGCTTAATGTATTATCCGCATTAAAGTTTATAACTCCACCGGAAACATCGCCATCAATAACAGCATTTGATGAATTAAAATTAATTGTTCCTTCGTTTGAACCTAAAATATTAGCATCTAAATTGCCGGATAGATTAAGTGTTCCGCCGGAAAGGTTAAGTGTAGCTAAAGCATCATCATTAATATGACCATCCTCCAACATTTCACTGATGGCACTTAATTCAGCATTTTCTTTAATATTCAACTCACCGTTGGTCATAATTAAATTACCGGAAGTGCCGAGCATATTGCCTTCACCCTCAACATTAATTGTTGCACCGGATAAGATAATATCTCCTGAAACAAAATTTGCTTTCTCACTTTCTGTTGGTAAATAGAATGTTGTAATATTACTACCATCTTCCTCTGCAGTGCTCTTCATATTAATAGTGCCACCGGATAAGGTAATATCACCTTTTGACCATACTGTAGAAGCCATATTTTTTGTGGTGGTATTAAGGTTTAATACGCCGCCTGTCATCTCAACAGCTTCAACACCGCGCGCAGATGTTTCTAGGGTTGTTTCGCCACCGGAAATCGTCAGCTTATTTTTAGCCATCAATCCGACATTGGTGCCAGCCATATGAAGTCCTGCCGGCATGATTTTACTCTCATCCAACGCATCATTGCCAAATGTATTTTTAATTTCTATAGCGCCACCGGAAATGGTTAAATCATGTCCGGAACTAAGATAGCTTTCTATAGCTGTAATTGTTGCGCTATTATTAACTGTAAGATCATTTTCAGCCCATATACCATAAACTTCATCTTCTACATTCGTAGAGGATAAAGAAATTTCAGCACCATCAATCGTGATGTCGTGAGTTGATTCTATATCCGAATCAACAGCTGTAATTGTGGCGTTTTTAATGAGCATATCATTGGCTTCCGTGCCATCAAGCTCATCATCGCCGGAGGATAACTCAGCATCTTTTAAGGTAAATGTGCCGCCGGTGATGTTTAATTTATTTTGAGAATACATGTCAGAATCATCTAAATTGAGATTACCGCCGGAAATATTAATGTTTCCTGACGGGGTATTTTCATCTGCATTTGCTTTAATAATGCTGGAACCCTTTAAGTCAATTGTGCCTCCGGAAATATTTATATCACCATTACCCGAATGGACAATAGCGTTTGAGATACCTTCAGGATTTTCATTTTGCCATTCTGCGGGCACATATTGTGACGAACGTCCGATAAGCGTTCCGCTTTTAATATTAATGTCTGCATTAAATGCACCAAGACCAGACAAGCCATTGACAAGAACCGTTCCGCCGTCAAGGTTGAGTTCGCCTTTTTCTTCGGCAGTGCCGTTAACATAAATCTCGCCCCATAAGTTGGCATCTTCACTCTGAATGGTAGATAAAACGATTGCGCCCTCTTTAATGGTTAAGCTCTTTGTTATTGAGCCTTGACCATAAGTTCCGGTTTGTGCGGTGCCGTCTAAGACAACATCTGTTCCGGTTAAATATGTATCTACGCCATTGAATATATAGTTAAATTCTGACGGAATATCTATTGCATGGGCATTTGTTACCCCGAGGGCTAAGACTAATGCCGTTGTTAATAAAAGTTTATGTTTCATATGATGTTTCCCTTTTTCTGTTTCAACGTTAAAAACAAAAAACCACCTTGAAATAAGGCGGCAGGGGAGTTGAACAATCATACTGAATAAAATGACTCTTTTAGCCTTTCGGGTGCCTTGCAAAAATTACCCTTGGACATACGCTAAAAGCTCCCCGACCGAAATCGGGGATATATGTATTATCGGTGCCATATCCAACACCGTATTCAGTAAGAGCCGTTCAAAGCCCTGAACACACCCTTTGGATGTATCTGCGGATAGCGTATTCTAAAAAAGCGAAAATGTAAAGAAAAATTCTTTTAAGATGCAGAATTTAAAAGGCGATTTTTGGCTATATTAAAGTAATTATCATCCAGCTCAATGCCGATAAAATTACGATTTAGGTTTTGGCAGGCAACACCGGTTGTGCCCGAGCCCATCGTAAAATCAAGCACGGTATCTCCTTTATTGGTATAGGTCTTTACAAGATATTCCATTAGTGCTACCGGTTTTTGGGTGGGGTGGAGATTTGATGATAAAATATCGCGCTTAAACTGCACAATCTGCAAGGGATAGCGAAGTCCTTTATCTTGATATTCGTTCGGTTTGCGGTTTTGAGAATCCACCAAAACACCCAGTTTACCGTCTTTAATCTTATTGCTCCTTAAAGGGCCGTCATACGCGGTCATCTGCGGATTATAGGTGCATTGCTTTTTATAAAACACATTAATCGTTTCTATGACTTTTGCCGGACGCTTTTTCAGCTGAAAAATGTTGGTTGCGCGCTCCTTTTGCCAATAAATATCATAACGATATTCCTTGATGTTAGAGATACGGAGATAGCTGTTAAACGGCTCATTGCCAAAAAGGAGAATTGGCGTGGTGTCAAAGCGAAGTTGTTTTATGCAATTCCACATCTTGTCAAAAGGTATGACCTCATCCCACGGACAAGCAGTTGTGCCGTAAGGGATATCGGTAATCACGGCGTCAACCTTGATGCCCTTTTTGATGAGTTGGTGCATGATGTCTATGCAATCACCGTGGTATAAGTCTATGGTCATGTTGTTACCCTGCTAAGTATGTCCTTACGGCTTCATTTTGTTCAAAGAGATAAAGAAGAACTTTTAGCGCCTGACCGCGTTCGGTTTCGAGTTTCGGATCAGTTTTTAGTATCGCTAAAACATCATCTCGTGCTTTTATCAATAAATCTTGGTGACAACTCATATCTGCCAACTTAAATTCGGTAAATCCTGACTGGCGCGTACCTAAAATCTCCCCCCCACCGCGAAGTTCCAAATCTTTTTCGGCAATGTAGAATCCGTCTTCAGTCTGCTTCATGATGTTTAAGCGCTCGCGAGATACTGTGCTTAAAGGATAACTATACATCAATAAACAAGAGCCGGACTCGTAACCGCGTTTTATTCGCCCGCGCAATTGATGCAGTTGAGCTAATCCGAATCGCTCGGCATGTTCAATTATCATAATGGTTGCTTCCGGCACATTAACGCCGACTTCTATTACCGTGGTTGCAACCAGAAGTGTCTTTTTGCCCTGTTTAAATTCTTCCATAACGGCGTCTTTTTCTGCCTCTTTCATCTTGCCGTGAATAAGACCAACAGAATCGCCAAACTCTTGTTTGAGCATTTCGTAACGTTCGGTTGCTGCGGCTAAATCTGATTTTTCACTTTCTTCAACCAGTGGACAAACCCAATAAGCACGCGTCCCCTGCTCTAATTTGCGCTTTAGATTTTGAATAACATCCGGCATTTTATTTACATTAGCAATCGCGGTTTGTGTCGGTTTGCGCCCTTGGGGAAGTTCACCGATTTTGGAATAATCCATATCGCCGTATGCGGTTAAGAGCAGACTCCTTGGAATCGGGGTGGCGGTCATTACCAAAACATCACACATTGCCCCTTTGGCAGAAAGAGATAAACGCTGGTTGACGCCAAAACGATGTTGCTCGTCTATGACAACATAACCCAAATCTTTGAAAATTACCGAATCCGTAAATAGAGCGTGGGTGCCGATAAGAATATTTATTTCGCCGGAGGCAATTTTTTGGTTTATTTCACGTTTTTCTTTGGGACGCAATTTACCGGTCAGCAACCCAATTTTTAGGTCTGTATTGGCGCAGAGATCGGTTATGGTATCGTAATGTTGTTTGGCTAAAATCTCGGTTGGCGCCATAAGGGCGGTTTGTGCACCACATTCTATCACTCTTAACATACTTAAAAGGGCAACAACGGTTTTGCCTGAACCTACATCTCCTTGCAACAACCGGAGCATTTTATAGGGGGATTCTTGGTCTGCTGTGATTTCTTTTAAGGCATTTTCCTGCGCATTGGTCAGTTCAAAGGGAAGCATTTGACGAACTTTATTATAAAGCTCACCTGTCCCCTTAAAACTGCGTCCTTTATACTGACGCACCTTTTGACGAATAAACGCTAAAGCCAGTTGGTTTGATAAAATTTCATCATAAGCCAAACGACGCCGTGCTTGAGAAGTAGGTAACAAATCAGCGATATTTTTAGGGTGATGAGCTTTATACAGGGCGTCATTGAAGCTGATATATTCCAAATCTCCCAAAGAATTAGGTGCAAGCCATTCCGGCATTTTAGGAAGGCGTAAAAATGATTCTGAAACAAGTTTTAGCACCATTTTGTTAGTCACACCGGCGGTTAAAGGATACACAGGCTCTAAACGCGCTAAATCATTTAACTTATTTTCAGGAATAGCATAATCCGGATGTGTCATCTGCCACATACCGTTAAAATATTCAAGCTTGCCGCTGATGGCGCGTTTCTCGCCGATAGGATAATTCTTTTTTAGCGAATCCGCATAAACCTTAAAAAACACCAAAACAATCTCAGCGGTGCCGTCAGTGGCATAAATACGATACGGATGTTTTTTAGTGGCAGGCGGTTGGTGCTCGGTAATGGTGATAACGCCTGTCCAAATTCTGCTGTCTTGAGCCTCACATAAAGGCACGGTATAAGTCCTGTCCACGACATTGAATGGCAGATGAAACAAGATGTCCACGACTTTTTCACCACAAAGATTTTTAATGAGTTTGCCATATTTTGTGCCAACGCCTTTTAGGGCATCTATGGTGTCAAACAGCGGATATAAAATCTTCGGGCGCATATTTAAACTCTTTACAATTTGCTCTTTTGGTTTATTTTAACTGATTAGTTTATACCATAAAATGTGTAAAAATGTCTATTGATTTTGATGATTACAACACAAAAACCTTAAGCGGTGTGGCAAAAGATGCAGAGGCCTTTGCCATACGTGATTTGTTTTTTGCTGCCAATCGCGATTTGTTGTGTATTTTAAGCGACGGGATAAGCCTGACACAGGTTTATAATACTTTAAAGGCAATAGCGCCTGAGGTGGAAGTATTGATGTTTCCGGCTTGGGATACCGTGCCATACGACAGGGTTTCTCCTAACCCACACATATTATCGCAACGTACTGACACGCTCTCCAGACTGGTGCTTGAAGGCAATACTAAAAATCATAAGATTATCTTAAGCAGTGTCGGTGCGGTTATCCAAAAACTACCGCCAAAAAAGATTTTTATGAATGCACGAAAAATGCTAAAAGTCGGTGGAAAGTTGAATTTCGATGACTTTTTGCATTATGCGGTTATTAACGGCTATACGCGTGTGGAACAGGTTATGGAAGCGGGTGAATATGCTGTTCGCGGCGATATTATTGATATTTTTCCGAGTGGTTCTGAGCAGCCTATCCGTATTGACCTGTTTGATGATGAGATAGAAAGACTCCGCTATTTTGAGGTGGAAACGCAAAGAAGTACAGGGGACATTGCGTTTTATAACTTTGGCAGTGCTAATGAGGTTATTTTAGATCAAAATACGATTAAAGCGTTTCGTTCCAAATATCGCGAGGCATTTGGAGCTGCCGGACTAAAAGATGAGCTTTATGAAAACATTTCCAATGGCAAAAAATATCTCGGTATGGAAAACTGGTTACCGTTTTTTTATGATGATGCTTTGCCAACGATATTTGACTATATACCGCAAGCTGATGTCGTTATGGGAATCGATGCCGACAACGCATTTAAAGCGAAAAATGAGGCGATTTATGATCATTATCAAGCACGCTTGGAAGCGCTTAAAATTGTTAATCCCATGGCGGATATTGATGTCTATCGCCCAATTAAACCAGATTTACTGTTTTTAAGCGATAAAGATGTTATTGAGCAAGTGCATAGTAAAAGATATGTTCAGTTGACCAATCGCTCTTTACCTCATGCCAAAGATGTGATTGATTTTGGAGCCGTGCCGCAAAAGATTTTTGCTTCGCTTAAAAATATCAATAATCTTTCGGTTTACGAAGATTTGAAAAATGAGTTTTCGCAAAATCGAAATAAAATGAAAATTATTTGTTGCTATACCGATGGCTCCCTTGATCGTATGCGCAATATGTTGAGCGAAAACAAGGTGGAATCGCTTGTTGTTGCCGCTAATTGGCAAGAAGCCGAAAAAGAATCCGCTAAGGGAAAAGTTGCACTTATTCGTTTAGAAATGCAGCACGGTTTTAATTCCAAGGATTATTTTATCGTTACAGAGCAAGATCTTTGGGGTGAGCGTAAACATTTACGCAACCAGAAAAAAGTTTCAGCTGAAAACCTTATTTCTGATATTTCGTCTTTAAACATCGGCGAATACGTGGTGCATATTGAGCATGGTATCGGGCGCTTTGAAGGGTTGGAAAACATTGTGACCGACGGTGCTGCGCATGACTGCTTAAAACTTATTTATGCTAACGGAGATAAACTCTATGTTCCGGTTGAAAATATTGATGTTATCAGCCGGTATGGTGCTGAGGATGCTAATGTTACCTTAGATACATTAGGCGGTTCGGCATGGGAAGCCAAGAAATCCAAAGTCAAAGAAAAGATTAAAGATATTGCCGATAAATTGATTAAAATTGCCGCTGAAAGACGAATGAAGCATGCTGAAATTTTTGTGCCGGAACGTGGAGCCTATGATGAATTTTGCAGTCGCTTTTTATTTACTGAAACAGATGACCAGTTAAGTGCTGTTAATGATGTCATTAAGGATTTATCGGAAGGTATGCCGATGGATAGGCTCATTTGCGGTGATGTGGGGTTTGGCAAAACAGAAGTAGCCCTTAGGGCAGCATTTACCGTTGCTTCTTGTGGCGCGCAAGTAGCGGTCATTGTGCCGACAACATTGCTTGCCCGTCAGCATTATCTTAATTTTAAACAACGGCTTCAAGGTTTTCCGATTAAAGTTAAAATGCTTTCACGATTGGTTAATGCCAAAGAATCCAAAGCAATTAAACAAGAGCTTAAAGATGGGGCACTTGAGATTGTTATCGGCACACATGCACTCCTTGCCAAAGATATTGAGTTTTGTAATTTGGGGCTTTTGATTATTGATGAAGAACAGCATTTCGGTGTGGCACATAAAGAACGCTTAAAACAACTTAAGTCAGACGTGCATATTTTAACCTTGAGCGCAACACCAATCCCCAGAACATTACAACTATCTTTGACTGGTGTTAAGCAACTTAGCATTATTGCTACTCCTCCGGTTGACAGGCTTGCCGCCAGAACTTTTGTTATGCCGTTTGATACGGTGATGATTAAAGAGGCTATATACCGCGAAAAATATCGTGGCGGACAGATTTATTTTGTATGCCCGAGAGTATCTGATATTTTACAGATAGAACCTAAACTGCGTGCATTGGTGCCGGATATAAAAATTGCCGTGGCGCATGGGCAAATGGCTCCAACGCATTTGGAAGATGTGATGTGTGATTTTGCTGATGGAAAAGCAGATATTTTGCTCTCTACAACAATTATAGAATCGGGCATTGATTTGCCTAATGTTAACACAATGATTATCTACCGCGCAGATATGTTCGGGTTAGCTCAACTCTATCAATTACGCGGAAGAATCGGGCGTTCTAAACAACGCGGATATTGTTACTTTACAATCCCTAACAAAAAAGTTCTCACACAAGTTGCCGAGAAAAGGCTCAATATCTTACAGGCTCTCAATCAGCTCGGTGCAGGCTTCTCGCTTGCCAATCATGATTTAGATATCAGAGGTGCCGGAAATATTTTGGGCGTTGAGCAATCGGGGCACATTAAAGATGTGGGTATCGCTCTTTATCATCATCTTTTGGAAGAAGAGATAAATCGGATTAAAGTTAATATTAACAGTAATGGTGAGTTGGTTCGTCCACAAGATGATTGGAGCGTTCAAATCACAACCGGCGTGCCGATTATTATCCCTGAAAATTATGTGGCGGATTTAGGTGTGCGATTGGGACTTTATAAGCGAATCGGTAATCTTAAAACAGTAGAAGAACTCAATGATATGCGTGAGGAACTGATTGACCGGTTCGGGCAAATTCCTGAAGAAGTGGAGAACCTACTAAAGACGGTTGAAATTAAACAGATTTGCCAGTTAGCAAACATTGAACGCGTTGATGCCGGGGCAAGAGGTATTTTGATTTCTTTCCATAATAATACCTTTAAGAACGTTGACAAGCTGATGAGTTTTATTACTTCGCAACTCGGTGCAATTAAAGTGCGTAGTGACCAAAAGTTATTTATCGAAAAAAATCTAGCCTCGTATCAAACAAGGCTAGATGTTATTAAAAAATATGCGGCTAAATTATATGAACTGTCGCTTTAAGACATTTTTTCCAATAGCTTTTTATAGGCTTCAGTTAGGCGCTTGAATTTTTCTTCTGCCTCTTTATCTTCCGGATGCAAATCCGGATGGCAGGATTTGGCCAGTTTCTTATATTGCTTTTTTAAGTTTTCTACGCTGAAATCATCTTCGGTCATCTCAAGATGCTCTAATTCTTTGCGGTCTTTTTTGGTAAAATAAACGATGTCTGCAATCTTGTCATAGTTAGAGAATCCGTGCAAAAAAGACAATTCATCATCCAAGTCATTGCCAAATTTATACTTGATACGTGAGTGAAAGCTGTTAAAATGCGCTTTTCTTTTTGTTTGTTCATCCTCCTTTTCGGGGGTCTCTCCGGCGTAGTAGTTCCATTTGGCGTTATATTCCTGAACATGTTCTAAGCAAAACCAATAATAGCTCTTAAGCGTTCTATCCTTGGGCGCTCTGAATTCCCCCTCCTTTTTGCACCCCGGATAATCGCACATATGCTTAATCCCCTCGTTTTGCGGGGCAAAGTATTTCCTTTGTCTTTTGGTGTGTGCTTTGCTAATCACAATTTGTTCCTTAAAATTTGCATTTGGGTGAGTATAACTTATATTTCAGCGCACGTCAAATATTAAATGCAAAAAAGAATCGCCAATTATTCAGCGTGAATAAAGCTCATTTTATTATCGCCTTTAGAAAAATTTATACCTATTTTAGGAGTAATATTTTTAAGGAAAGAAACAATGCCCGAGTTACCGGAAGTTGAAACAATTAAAGAATCCATGCGAAAGGCACTTGATGGTGCAGTAATCGAATCCGCTAAGGTTTATAACAGAAGCTTAAGATGCCCCATTCCCGATGTGTTTGAAAGTGCGGTTGTGGGTGCAAAGATTATAAAATTTTATAGAATCGCAAAATATGCCGTTATGGATCTTAACAATGGTTATAGTATCATTTGGCATTTCGGAATGAGTGGCAAAATTAAAATAAATAATGAGCGGAATCCTATTTTAGAAAAACATGACCATGTGGTTATGAATACAACAAAAGGCTCACTTATTTATAATGATCCGCGGCGTTTTGGCGTGGTGACAATTTGCCAAACAGAAAACATTTTTACGAATCCATTGTTGTATCATCTAGGTCTTGATCCGTTTGATGAGAATCTGACAGTTGAATATCTTAAGGAGAAATTGCGCGGAAAGACAATACCCATTAAACAAGCACTCTTAGACCAGACAATCATTTCAGGAATCGGTAATATCTATGCTTCTGAAGCGCTTTATCTTGCCAGAATCTCGCCTTTAAGGGAATCTCTTACTATAACTAAAAGGGAGTTAAAGGATTTGATTGAGGCCATAAGAGAGGTGCTAAATAAGGCAATTAAAGCCGGAGGCTCAACGCTTCATGATTACCGAAAACCCGATGGCGATATCGGCTATTTCCAACTACAACATGCGGTCTATGGCAAAGAAGGACAGAAATGCCCAAATTGTCTTTTCCCCGATAAGCCTTGCAAAGGAATCCAAAAATTAGTGCAAAGTGGTCGCTCTACTTATTATTGTCCGCACTTACAAAAGTAACGCGCATGTTTTTTGAGATGTAAAGTTTTGATTAGATTTAAATTTTAATTATTTTTTAAAAAATTTGTTGACTATCACGGATTATCGTTTATAAGTAATTCCGAATTTTATTTGTAATTAACTTAAATTTTAAGACAGGATAAAAATATGGCCAATCATAAATCGGCAAAAACAAGAATAAACAGAAACAACAAAAAAGGCATTATTAACGGTGCTCGCAGAAGCAGAGTAAGAACTTTTGTAAAGAAAGTTATTGCTGCTGTTTTGGCCGGAGATAAAGCTGCTGCCACTTCTGCTTTGAAGGTTGCTGAAAGCGAAATGATGAGAGCTGCTCAAAAAGGTGTTTTCCATAAAAACAAAGCTTCTCGAACAATTGCTCGCTTGAACCAAAAAGTCAAAGCTCTTTAGTTCTTTTTTGTTTATTTGATAAGGTTTCGCAAATACCTTCATCTTGGTGTGGGTATTTGCGTTTTTTGTTTGTATTTTCAGACACTTAATTCCGAATCGTTTTAAAAAACTTGTCAAGCCAAATTATTTAAAAAATGTTAAAAAAAGTGGTTGTGATTTCATTTTTTTATGTTTAGCATTCCTCTTGTTATGAGATTTCAGGAGTAATTTTAAAGAGGGTTATACAGCTTTATAATAGACGATTCCACTTCGATTCAGATAAGGTATCAAAGTATAAAAAACAGCAAATAATCTTCTCTTTAAAAAATTATCCCTAGCACATAACCGGTTACAGATATAAAGAGTGAATGAAGCATCAGTTTCTTAAATAAAAAGCTGAGAGAATCTATCCTCTTATAATCCAACCGCTTAACCAATTAACTATTTGTATGTAAATATCTAGAATGTGGGAGATGGATATATGGCAGAAGAAGCTTTGGCAAGTGAATTGAATTCTTTTAACGCACAATGGGATCAGGTTTGCTGCCAATTAAAAACAGAATTCGGAGCAACTGCTTTTGATAGTTGGTTAAAACCGTTGACAGTCGGTGATTTTAAGAATGGGGAGATGAATGTATGCGCACCGACCGCTTTTATGAAAAACTGGGTTGTTACACATTATGCTGACAGAATTAATAAAATATGGGAACAAAGAAATCCCAGCATAAAAAAAGTAAATTTTGTGGTTCAGTCCGGATTCAGTAGTCGTCGTAGTGTGGATTCCTCTTTATTGAAACAAATATCCTCAACACCTACACCGCAAAATGTTTACGGAAGTAATATCAGTAATAAAGATTTCGGATTAGTTTCAGGTGCAAGTCTGGCAAATGATACGGTAAAAAATAATGCAATTAATAATGCCGCACCGCTTAATCCTAATTATACCTTTGAAAACTTTGTGGTTGGCAAAACCAATGAATTTGCGTATGCTGCCGCACACAAAGTTGCTGAAGCTAAGAATATTTCCTTTAATCCTTTATTTTTGTATTCTAGCGTAGGCTTGGGTAAAACACACTTAATGCAATCTATTATTTGGCATATAAAGAAAAATGACCCGACACGCAATGTTATCTATTTAACCGCCGAACAATTTGTATTTAAGTTTGTTAAGGCTCTTCGTTACAAAGATACTGCAGCATTTAAGGAGCAATTCCGTTCTGTTGATGTTTTAATGGTTGATGACTTTCAATTTATGGGCAACAAAGGCACCACACAAGATGAGTTTCTTCACACATTCAGTTCTCTTGTTGCAGAAGGTAAACAAGTTATCATTTCTGCCGATAAATCTCCGACGGATTTGGAAGGTATTGAAGAACGCCTTAAGTCTCGTTTAGCAGGTGGCTTGGTGGTTGATATTATGCCGACGGATTTTGATTTAAGAATCGGTATTTTGCAAAAGAAGGCACAACTTATGGGAATTGAACTTCCGCTCAAAGTTGCAGAGTTCTTGGCTCAAAAGATTACATCAAATGTGCGTGAGCTTGAAGGTTCTTTGAAACGTGTTGCGGCTCATTCACAACTTCTTTCAGGAGCAAAAGAAATCACCCTTGATATGACACAAGATGTATTAAAGGATATGCTTCGCTCCATTGACCGTAAGACAACAATCGATGAGATACAGAAGAAAGTTGCCGAACATTTCAATATCTCGGTTAAAGAGTTGCAGTCATCTCGCCGTGCTCGCACGGTGGCAAGACCGCGCCAAGTTGCTATGTATTTAGCAAAGCAATTAACCTCTCGTTCGCTTCCTGAAATCGGACGTAAATTTGACAGAGATCACACAACAGTTATGCACGCAGTAAGAAAAGTGGAAGAGTTGATTGTTGAAGATCCGACCTTAGCCGAAAACATTGAGATTTTGAGACGCACTTTAGAAAACTAATTTGTGTTTTTCAAAAAAATTGTTGAAGACTTGTTTTTTGACTTCTGATTTTATTGATTTGTGATAAATTGTAGGAAGTTTGAAACAAGTCTTTTTTTTGGGATAAAAATAATGAAATTTACAATAGAACGTGCTCATTTACTAAAAACACTCAGCCATGTTCAAAGCATTGTTGAGAAAAGAAACACCATACCGGTCTTATCAAATGTTCGCATTGAAGCCAAGGACAATACCATTAACTTCAAGGCAACCGATATGGATATTGAAATCACGGAAATTGTGGAAGCTAAAATTGCCGAAGAAGGCGCGACAACTGCTCCTGCACATATGCTGTATGATATTGTCAGAAAGCTTTCAGAAGGTTCTGATGTTGAGCTTACTTATCCAAATGACAAAGGGGCTTTAACTATTGCTTCGGGACGCTCTAACTTCTCGCTTTCTACAATCGGTGTAGAAGACTTTCCGGTCATTTCCGGTGACAATTTGCCGATTAATTTTGAGATAAATAAAGATGAATTAAAGACTTTGATTGACCGCACACAATTTTCTGCCTCCGTTGAAGAAGCACGTTATTACTTAAACGGTTTATACGTTCATGCCAAAACAGAAGGTGATGCTAATGTTTTGCGTGTTGTTGCAACAGACGGACACCGTTTAGCTTGTGCCGAATCGCCGTTACCGCAAGGCGCCGAAAAGTTGGAAGGCGTTATTATTCCGAGAAAGTCTGTTTTAGAAATTCGCAAACTTTTAGATGATGCCACAACCGATACAGTTGCTATGGCTTTATCTGAAAACAAAGTCCGTATTTCTTTTGAAGACGTTACTTTGACATCCAAATTGATTGACGGAACTTTCCCAGATTATGAACGCGTTATTCCGACAGATAATGATAAAATTTTAGAAGTTAATGTAAAAGAGTTGTCTGCGGCGGTTGACCGTGTTTCGGTTGTTACCGAGCGTAGTCGTGGAATCCGCTTGATTACAGATACGAATCGTGTAACGATTGCCGCTTCTAATGCAGAGTTGGGTAATGCAACCGAAGAGTTAGAAGCAAAATATGACAAAGAATCGATTGATACTGGTTATAACTTCCGTTATCTCTTGGATATCTTAGCACAAATTAAAGGCGATGATGTTCGCTTTAGCTTGTCTGGTAGTGCTGCGGCAACCGTTATCAATGATACTTCTGATAACAGTGCAATTTATGTATTAATGCCGATGAGAATCTAAGTGAATACTCAAGAGTGCGATGATTTTTTGATAAATAATGCTAAGGTTAGGTCTGCGGTCAGCAATCTAACCTTAGTTAGTTTTCGTAATTATCGTTTTTTAAGATTGTCACTTGATAAGCCGTTTGTTGTTTTAAGCGGCGAAAACGGAAGCGGCAAAACCAATATCCTAGAAGCCATATCCTTTTTATCCCAAGGACGCGGCTTGAGAAATGCCAAATTATCCGAAATTAAAACGCTTGATTTTATCCCAAAGCTCAAAAATAACTCTTTTGATTCACAAACCGGTTGGACAGTTTCGGCTCAAATTATGCGCGATGATGACGAGTTTGTCATCGGCACATCTGTGGAGAGTCAAATCAGAGAAAGCGATGATAATGAACTGAAAGAAGTTGAGCGGCGAATCGTTCAAGTTAATAATCAAAAACTCTCTTCGCAAAATGAATTGGGAAATTTTATTTCACTTATTTGGGTAACACCACAAATGGACAGGCTATTCTTGGGTGGGGCGCAGAATCGGCGTAGTTTTTTAGATAGAATCGTCTATGCATTTGATACAGACCATGCAAAGCGATTATCTGCTTTCGATAATCTTTATCGACAATGGATACAAGTTTTAAAAAGTAATAATCCGAATCAAAGGTGGCTTATTTCTTTAGAAGAACAAATGGCCGGATACGGTGTGGCGATTGCCGCGGCAAGGTTGGAGCAAGTTAACAAGCTTAATAATTTTATGGAAAAGAATAGTGACGACATTTTCCCTGATGTTTATTTGGAGCTTGACGGCACCTTGGAACAGATGATTACACAAAAACCGGCCGTTTACGTGGAAGATTTTTATCGCGAATCGCTTATGAGACAGCGGCGCAGCATCCTTTATAATGACACCGCAACCGAGGTGAGTAAAACTGACCTCAAAGCCTATTACAAACAAAAGAATATGCCGGCAGCATTGTGTTCTACCGGCGAACAAAAGTCACTGTTACTCAGCATTATTCTTTCGCAAGCTAAATGCTTGACTGCCTATCGCGGATATCCGCCAATCCTTTTGTTAGATGAAGTGGCAGCGCATTTGGATGATTTTAAGCGCGATGCGTTTTTAGATAAAATCGCCGCGCTTCAAACACAATGTTGGCTTACAACGACTTCTCTTTTTGAGTTTACGCGTATTAAAGATATGGCTCAGTTTTTTGAAATAAAGGATAATACTGCACGATTACTTTAATCTCAATTTGTTTATTAAAACTGGTCAAATTCTTGTTTTAGATTGCGGTCAAACATGGTGCGAATCGTCTGTTTAACATCAGCACCTTCATAAACCGCTTTATACAGCCCTTGGCAAATCGGCATACTGATATCTTCCTTATCGGCAATATTCTTGACTGCCTTTAGGGTATAATAACCTTCTGCCAATTTTCCGAAGCTCTCGCCTTTAGCAAGCATTTCGCCAAACATACGATTATGACTATGCTTAGAGAACAATGTTGCCTCATAATCGCCTAAATGAGATAAACCGTAAGCAGTCATCGGATTGCCGCCAAAGTGCTTGATAAAGCGCCCAACTTCTACCGGTGCACGCGCCATTAAAGCACCTTTTAGCCCATACCACTCTAAACCATCCAAGATACCGGCCGCGATGCCTATCACATTTTTTAGTGCTGCGCCGATTTGATTGCCGATAAAATCTGAGCCATAGTAAAATCGGATAAGCTCGCTTTGCAAGGTTTTAACGACTCGTTCTTTTATAATATCCTCATCACTATCTATTACTGCGCATGAGGGAACTTTTTTCATATAATCCTGAACATGTCCGGGGCCACCTAAAGTTGCAATATGTATCGGTACATTGATTTCTTCTCTCATTACATCGCTTAAGATTTTAGCATTTGGCTCTTCTAAACCTTTCATTGCCAAAAGAAAGGTTTTACCGGCCACATTATAACTGTTCAGCTCTTTTGCCAGTGAGCGTACGTGTTGGCTGCCAATCGAAATGATAATCAGGTCATTATCCAAAATATCAGCGATATTCTCGTGCAATTCCATATTATCCGTTAAAGATAAATAAAGATTCTTACGTGTTTCTTTAAGTTCAATAAAATCCGGTGCATCCGGCTTGCTATAAATTTTTACTTTATCCATGTGACAATAGTTTGCAGCATACCATGCCAAAAACGTGCCCCAACGACCACTGCCGATTACAGAAATTTCTGCCATATTAACCTCTCTTATATCATCATTTTATAGGCAAAAATTAAAATGCAAACGGGCGCTTGGCAAACCAAGTTTTAAAGAAATTAACAAGAATGAGTAATAAAAGGAGACTCAAATTTTTTTCTTGGTGCGTTGGCGACCAATGATGGCATTGATATAGTCAAACTTTACAAAAGATTTATATGCCTGGTCCATGCTTTCTTTTTCACTATAAAAAACTTTATTAGCTAAGCCTTTAATGGCGTCATCAATCTTTTTGAACGCCTCATTATAGTCTTTATTAAAATGATTTTTAGCCTTTTTTTGCACCACATCATGATAGGCGGCAATTACTTTGGCGGTTTCATCTGCCGAATTGGCATAACCTTTCTGTTCAAACTCACGCATAATCTGCGCCGTAGTCTGGTAAAAACATTTGTTGGTTAATATACTTTTTTGCGTTTCATTTTTGCTGTCAATTATCATAGCAAGAACTAAACCTCCATAGTATGCTTATTTTATAGCATATTTATTTTATTTTGCAAGCGATTTTAAAGGCATGAGCTTTAAGGTAAAAAAATATTGACTTATCAGTAAAATGACTTTATACATTTTCCGAACCGAGAGACTTTCATGGGGAAAGTCTTTAAATAATAAATAATTTAACCGGAGATTTTAATATGAAAAGAACTTATCAACCAAGTAAGCTCGTTAGAGCTCATCGCCATGGTTTCCGCACTCGTATGGCAACCGCCGGCGGACGTAAAGTTTTAGCCGCGCGTCGTGCAAGAGGTCGTAAAAAGCTTTCTGCTTAATTTTGCGCAATATGGTAAAAATTTTTACATTTAAAAAACGAAAAGATTTTCTAAGAGTCGCTAAGAGTGCTTTTGTTGCTACACACAATATGGTGCTTCAGGCGGCTCCCAGTTTATCTGTATCTGATGATATTATGGTGGGATATACCGCTACAAAGAAAATCGGTAATGCTGTGTTACGCAATAAGAGTAAGCGGCGGCTACGTGCTGTGGTGCGTGAGGTGTTGGTTAAGCATGCTCTGCCTCATACGGATTATGTGTTTATCGCTCGTAATTCTACACCATTTTGTGATTATCAAGAACTTAAAAGCGATACAGTTTATGCGATAAAAAAAATCAATAAAACGTTTATAGAAGCAAATACCCCTGCTGATAAGGATAAAACAGAAAATGAAGATCATGCATAGTTTGCAATCTTTTGTTTCGTATTTGCTTATCGAGGGTGTTACATTTTATAAAAAAGCAATTTCCCCATGGTTGCCGGTGGCGTGTCGCTATAAACCGACTTGCTCAGAATATATGATTGAGGCTATTCAAAAACACGGTGCTTGGCACGGTGTTATTTTAGGACTTAAACGAATCGGCCGTTGTCATCCGTGGGGCGGTTCCGGATTTGACCCAGTTCCCGAAAAAGAGGACCATAAAGAAAAGAGCGCTGATTAACCGCTTGGAAATGCTTTACAATCACGCTTTTTTAGATTACAAACGGATAGAATATAAATTTTGGAGTGTTTTTTTGAGATGAACGATGAAAAGAAATCTTTAGCTTTGGCGGTTGTGCTGTCATTTATTGCTATTTATTCCGTTAATGCTTTCTTTGGACTAAATAAACCCAGCGTAAAGCCTCAACCTGTGCCAACCGTGGCTGATGCAGAAGTTACTGACACACCTCAGACGATTGCGTCGCAAGAGCCGATTTTTCAGGATACACAAAGTGCGGTTAAAGAAGATACGCGGCTTAATCTCCAAAATGATGCTGTTTTAGGAAGTATCCGGCTTAAAGGGGCGCGCTTTGACAATCTTTACTTAAAAAAATACAAAAAAACACTAGATAGTGATGATGATGTGGAATTATTTAAGCCACAAGGCACGCTTAATCATTATTTTGCCGAACTGGGGTGGCTAACGCTTGATAAAGAAGTTACACTTCCTTCGCCTAGTTCCATGTGGCAAACAAAAGATAATGAGCTTTCTCCTAAACATCCTGTTACATTAACATGGCATAGTAATGGTATTACAATCATCCGCAAGATTGCTCTTGATAATAATTATATGTTTACCGTCACTGATGAAATTGAAAATAACTCCGGCACAGAATTAGAAGTTTTTCCTTATGCACTTATCAGCAAAAATATTAAGGGTGAGGCGAAATCTAACTCTGTTGTGCATGAAGGGATGCTTGGTATTATTGATGACACACTTAAAGAATTTAAATATTCCGACCTTAAAAAAGGTGCGACTAAATCTCTTGATTCTAAAGGCGGTTGGGTTGGCTTTACTGATAGATATTGGTTCAGTTCACTTATTTTGGATAATAATCAAAATACCAATATCACGTTTAAGAACAGCGACGGAGATAATTATCAAGTTGATTTCAGAGGTGACAGAATCATTGTTCCGGCACACAAAACTAAAACTTATACTTATAAACTTTTTGCCGGCGCAAAAGAGATTAAGTTGTTAGATACATATAAAAAAGAGCTTAACATACCTAAGTTTGATTTGGCGGTTGATTTCGGGTGGTATTATTTCTTAACTAAACCGTTTTTCTATATTTTAGATTTCCTTTATGGATATTTGGGTAATATGGGGTGGGCAATTTTGCTGTTTGCGGCAATTTTAAGGCTTTTGATGTTCCCGATTGCCAATAAATCTTATACCAGTATGGCTAAGATGAAAGCACTCCAGCCGAAGCTCAATGACATTAAAGAGAAATACGGTAACAATAATATGCTCATCCAACAAGCAACGATGGAGCTTTATAAGCGAGAAAAAGTCAATCCTGCATCAGGATGCTTGCCACTGTTTATTCAAATTCCGGTATTCTTTTCTTTGTATAAAGTGCTTAATTTCTCTATTGAAATCAGACATGCACCGTTTGTAGGGTGGATTAAAGACTTGTCTGCACCAGATCCTTTGACTTTATCGCAAATGTTACACATTTATGTGCCGAGTTTCATAGATATCGGTGTATGGCCAATCTTGATGGGGATAACCATGTATTTGCAACAAAAGCTCAATCCGCAACCTATGAACAAAGACCAAGCTCGGATGTTTGCTTTGATGCCGGTGTTCTTTACCTTTATGCTCGGACATTTTGCCTCAGGTTTAGTCATTTACTGGACGTTGAGTAATATCCTTTCCATCATTCAGCAGAAGGCGATTATGGTTAAAAACGGAGTTAAATAATGGCTACGCTGAGTGAGGAAGAAGAAAAAATACGCTTGCAAAAAGGCAAAGACCTTTTTAACCAAAAATGTGATTTTGTGTTAAGCGTTGCCAACTTAAAGCAATTACCATCTGATGATTTGGTGGAGATTGCCTTTGCCGGTCGCTCTAATGTCGGTAAATCAAGTCTTATCAATGCGCTTTTCGGGCAAAGAAAGTTGGCCAAAACATCCTCTACACCGGGGCGCACGCAACAACTTAATTATTTTAATTTAGCAAACAAACTCTATGTGGTGGATTTACCTGGGTATGGCTTTGCCAAAGCGCCTAAGGATATTGTTAAAAATTGGCAGAATCTCATTAATATGTATCTTGTCGGCAGAGCCAGTTTGAGGCGCGTTTTCTTGTTGATTGATTCAAGGCATGGTATCAAAAAAATTGATGAAGAAATTATGGATATGTTGGATAAGGCGGCGGTGACTTATCAGATAGTTTTAACAAAAATTGATAAAATCAGCGCCAAAGAACTGGAAAAAGTTATTGCAAATACCAACGCTCAAATTACCAAGCACACAGCGGCACACGTTAACGTGCTTAAAACCAGTTCCGAAAAGAATCTTTTCCTTGATGATCTCAAAGCCGAAGTGGCTGAACTTGTTGACTAACTTTATTTAAGTAATTTCGGTAATGCCACGGATGTTGCCGTCACGGACAATTTGCACAACGTGGAGCTTTCTGCGCATTTCTTCAATGGTCTTTTCAACATCTATATGCGGAGATGTTCTCATGATACGTTTTACAAATGCTTCGTATGCCGCCATCGAGCTCTCGGCGTGGATAGTTGCCAAGCAGTTATCATGACCAGAACCCATCAGCTCCCAAAGAGCGGCTGCGTTACTGGTGGAAATCTCACCACCGATGATGGCGTCTGGTGTGAAACGCACAATTAAGTCAATCACTTTAGAGTAGTCCATGCTATTGGTCTGTTCGGTACGTGATAATACAATATGAACGTGGTTCGGCTGTGGCACATTCAACTCGCGCGTATCTTCTACGGTTATCACACGTTTATGGATATCCAAAAGCTTTAGTAAGTTATTTAACAATGTTGTTTTACCGGTGCCCGTTCCGCCACTGACTAAGATGTGGTCGCCTCGGCGCAGGGCTAAAAGCAATCTTTCATAAGCATCCGGCGGATCTTTAATGTCTTTTAAGGGATTAACCTGTTTTAATTCTTTTCCTTGTTCCAAGCCATAATCGCCGAAGCCAAATGCCACATCGTCCGTATGCAAACGAATTGCTATTGCGACACCACCGGTTGCCGCGTCATCAAGGTCATATTCTATATTTTTTCCGGCAACACCCGTAAAACGATGTCCGCCTGGGATACGAGCATAAACCACCGGCGAACCGCTGATTGGGTCAAACTCTTGATCATTTAAGTTGGCAATAATGTGCAGTAAATTGATAAGATATTCTCTGGATAGTTTTGGATCTTTGTAATTTACCCAAGGAAACGCTCGTTTACCACGCAGACGAAGCCAAATATCTCCGGGGTGGTTGATTGCTACCTCTTCAATATTATCCTGCTCATACCAATAGGCAAGCGGTCTCAATACAGAGGTTAACACTTGATCTTCCAGCTTTCCCATTGACTATCTCCCTAACATACTTGCTATCATACTTTATTTATCTTTTTATGTCAACCCGGCTAAAACTCCAGTTCCATGTCATCTTTGCTTTCCTCCGGCATTTGTCCTCCGGAGCCATCAGCTGATGGTGGCGGTAATGCAACATTGGAACGCCCACCGCTGTTACCGGATTGATTGGTCGTATCAGAACCTGTTGCTTTGTTTGCATCATTATTTATTGGTTGTTGGCTGTTGCTGTTGTTGCGGTTTTGCATTTTGTTTCTCATTTGATCATTTTCCATTTCTGTTTCATCATCATCGACAAATGAAGTGTTGTCTTTCTTGATGTCTGAACCAGCATAGCTTTCTATATTCTTGGTTGTTCTCAACCATAAATCTGCCATCGGATAAATAATAACTCTTGTACCGGCCGGTATATAGGTTACCGGAGTTATTTCTTCTTTTTTCTCCATAATTTTATCCAGGATATCATTCATTTTTTCAAGAAAGTTCTCTCTGGCATCTGAAGCTGCCTGTTGCTTTGAGTTTTCCACATCACCTTTTGAATCTTCATTAACTGCCATCATATAGGCTATTGCTGAGGTGGCTACGTTGCCAAATAACGGCATAGCATATTTTCTTATCAGTTGTTCATCTACATAACCTAATGCGCCGCCACCACGACCTTGGGCATCACCTGTTTCAGAACTATCTAATTTAAAGGCTATGCCATCCGGACGGATAATACGTTGCCAACGCATCTCTAACTTTAATCCACCGCTATTACCATCATCTCTGGTCATTCCATCTTCATCATTCTCATCATTATCCCAAACACCGATAATTCGACTACCTGCAGGAATAATTACATTGCGCCCATGTTCTCCATAAATATTGCGTTCTACAATAGCTGTAATAGGTGCTTTACCTAAAGAAATTACCGTGCGTGCCAAAATGGCAGGAATTGGTTTATCTGAAGTTATCATATTACTCATATCTACACGCAATGTAGATATGGTTTTATTGATATTGGCAACCTCCCCCCAGTCCTCCTGCCAGCCGGTATAAACTGATATATCTGATGGATTTCCAATCTTTGTGCCGGACAGACTTTGCCGCCGCTCCGCATATAACCGGCTTAAAATTGCCGCTCGGCGCGGATTGTATCGTCCGCCAGGTCCAATACCTCCGCCCTCACCTACATTGGATATATTGTTTGTATCATCATAAGGAGATACTGTTACACCCTTTATTATATCCTTAAACCAGTTACTGTTTGAGACTTGAGGTTTTTCTGATTGTTGCCCTTGGAATTCGCCGATTTTATTACCATGCTCATCAATAATGTTTCCATTTTCATCAACTCTGGCAATTACATTTCCGTTGCTATCCAAAACCTCATTATTGTCATTTATCTGACCTAAATATTGCCCTGTCGGGCTTAATGCGACACCTATTATATTTTGGGAGAAATTTGTATCTGGAAGTTCTTCTTCTGTCTCTATATCCTCAATGTTTTCTTCATCGCTAGTTTCTTCCAGAACCTCCGGTTCATCTTCTTCGGTCTCTGTTGCTTCCGGTTCTATTTCTGGTTCAGGTATCAGTTCAGGTTCTTCAACAACCTCTTTTTGATAATATTGCAAAGGATTAGCTGTGGCAATCACCGTTCCGTTTGTATCCAGTATTTCACCGTTAGTTCCTAATTGACCGACTTCTATATTCCGTATATTAGTAACTTTTCCATCTAACCCCAAGTAACCCAAAATTTTTCGCTCACCATCACGTATATAATAATCACGTGCCCCTCGACCAATAAGATTTTGTTTTTTATCTAAACAAAATCCTTTGTAAACAGAACCTTTAACATCTCCCATTATGCTATATACACGGCCATTTTTGGCGATATAGCCAATTGTGTTTCCTTCATTATCATATATATACAAATCATAAAGCGCATAGCCAAGTTGACCATCATTTAATAAAACAGCACCGTCATAATTAACCGTTCCGATTTTTTCGCCATTTTCATTAATGACCTTTCCTTCATCATTAATCTGACCAATATAAGTATTATTATTATCAAAAGCTACCGTATATTCAAACAAGCTACCGATATCTTCTCCGCTGTTTGCATGTGCGCCACCATCAATATCTATATATCCCACTTTATTTCCGGAAATGTCTTCTATTTCTCCATTAAAATTAATATTTCCGATAATTTTATTACTGAAATCCATTACAGAAACATTGGGAATAACTTGTCCGACAACTTCTTTTTGCGTATTTCTTATTTTGCCATAAATATCCTGACAGCCTAAATTTTGACTTTTGTAATTTAACACTGTTCCTAAAGGTGTTTCTACACCTATAACAGCACCTTTTTTGCCATTTACGACTTTAGGGGTAATCATATAACCGATTACTTCTTCCGCGTCGTTTATCACTTGATTATTAGCTAAAATCATACCCAAATAGCTATTTTTAGCTGTTCTTGCATCTCCTTTATCCGACACGACACCTAAAAACTTGCAATTCTTAGAGATTATCACACCATAAGATAATGTCTTTCCATATAATGCGCCCATGTTATCTATAACATATTGGTTAGATGTTATATTACCAACTACTTCTGTCCCTTTTTGAACTTCACCATTGGGTTTATTGGCGCCTAAATAGTCACCATTAATGCTAATACTGAACGGCGCATCATCTGCATATCCCATTATTTGTGTTTCGCTTGCATTATTGCTCACGACATTGCCGTTTGGTAAAATTTTAGCTACCACATTATTTTGGGTACCAATAATTAAATTGGTCGGATTTACATAACCTAAATCTTTTCCTCTGAAATTTGTCGCATATTCTTTTGCAATCACACGCCCTAAAATTTTATCATCGGCAGACAATAAATAACCAGCATTTGTCATTTTTGACTTTTCGCTTAAAGCTATATTTTCTATTTTACCATTACCGGAAACTCCAGCTAAAAGTGCACCATCCGGTGCATATATCCCAGATAAATCATAATTTTGTCCGACAATATTACCTGTTTCATCAAATATATAACCGTAAGGCGAGATTCTATATGCTTTTCCCTGATGCACAAGTGAGGAGGAAATACCACTTAAACCCATAAAATTATTACTGTTATCAAAGTTCATTTTATTGCTTAAAATACGGCCGATTTCTTTGTCTTTATAATCATATGCGCGTTTCTTTTGCATATACCCTTGTTCAATACCGTTTAAGGATATAACAGCACCGTTAACAGCAGCTGTTGCTTGAACTTCACCTGTGTAATCAAAAATTGGACCGGTTTTATTTATAAATCCGATAACCTTTCCAGTTGAATCTATCACATCACCGGAAGCCCCTATTTTACCGACATTTTCTCTTCCTTTAGCAAGTGTTCCATTATTAATGATATACCCTAAATATTTGCCATCTAAAGTATTTGCCGTTGCGGAGGTATTAATTGCAAATCCGATAACTTTTCCATCTTTTCCGATAATCTTATCATCATATGAACTAAAAGCAACTGTTGTACCTTTATTTATCACTTCTCCATTATAACTGATTGATCCTAAGTATGAACCGTCCAAATTGAAGGCATATCCTTGCTTTACAATATGTCCGATAGCTAATCCGTCAGCATTATATACAAAACCATTGGCATGGACATTACCTATGAGATTTTTCTTTAAATCCATAACCTTGCCATCGGGAGATATACTGCCTAAAAACCTCCCGTTAGAAGAAATAACAATTTTTGATGAAATTACCCTACCTACCAATACTTCTTTTCTACTGGCATCTGATACCGCATAAACCTCGCCCGTAGAAGTAATAAATCCGGAACTTATTCCGTCAAGAGTATAGAATTTTCCATCTCCGGATATGCGTCCGATTATATTTCCATCATCATTATATACCAATCCGGGAACAACCACTGCGCCAAGTACATTATAGTTTAAATCGACAACCAGACCGTTAGGTAAAACTTTACCCACCAAGCTATCATCTGCTGAGGTTACAGAACCATCATTATTAACTTTCCCTAAAACAGAATTATTTACAGAAATTGCAATTCCTTGAGGAACAACACCACCTATCAAATTATTATTATCATCCATAACTGAGCCGTCAGCCGTAATGTGTCCTATCAATTCGTTTTGCGCATTTATTACAGAACCATCCGGAATAACTTTTCCTAACAAATCGCCATTATAGTCTAAAGCGCTCATATCTGCGGCATAGACGGAAGCACTGCCTAAAAAGGACATCATAAACACCAGAGCTATTTGCTTCATTTTTAATGTTTTAATATGCACTCTAGTTCCTCCGATTTTGTGCTACTTCATCCAATACATAGCCGGAAACTTTATTTTTAGTATTGATATATGTGCCATTGCTTTTTAAATATCCTATTTTGCCGTTAGTGGTGCTTAAAACTTCCCCGTTTGGCGCTAAGCGACCAATAAATTTTCCGTCATTGCTTAGTATATTAGCACCTATTTTATATGTATGTCCCATAATTTTTCCATTGTTATCTACAACTAAATTTGCTGAAATGACTTTTCCGATGACTGCTTTTTCTTTATTAACCACTTTTCCGTCCATATTTACAAAGCCAACTACTTTATCTTGCTCATTGATAACAATATCGCCTTCAACCAGTTCTCCCATTAATGCCCCTTTATCGTTTATTGCTTTATTAGATCCCAGTATGCGTCCAATTTGCTTATTTGCTACGGATAATATTTCACCACCGGCAGAAACTTGTCCGATAATTGATCCCGAATAATCGACTATTGCTCCGTTTCTAATAACACTATAATTTTTTCCAGATGTTCCCCCCGGTAAAATAGCTCCGGAAATTTTATCATCCAAATCTATAACATCCCCTAATACATTAACATAGCCTTTAATATTGCCTTGAATGTCAATCACAAAGTCTTCTGAGATAACTTCTCCAACAATCTGCTTATTATTATCCAGTATATGACCATCGGAACTTATTATACCGGTGATATTACCATCTACATCAACAACCTTTCCGCTCTTACTTACATAACCTAAATAAGAACCGTCATATCCAATACCAGCACCGGTTTTTACAATACCTCCTTTGTATTCACCGTCTTTAGTGAACATGCGTCCTTTGGCATCAATATGACCTAAAACATTGCCTGTTTCATCTATGACATCCGCATTATCATCTATAAATCCTATGATGTCACCAAAGAAATCAACCACATTGCCTTTGGGCAATATTCTCCCAGCCTGTCCCGCATAAAATGAATTACCATCGGAATTTATATTATCTACCGCTATGCCCTTTTGATTATATATTTTACCATCAGCAAATAAATGCCCTATAACATTACCATTAGCGCCAATTATAATATTCTTTTCGGGCAGAATAATTCCTTTAATCTCTTTTTTGGAGTTAACCAACAGTTTGTTAAACAGTATCTTGGTATTAGGAATTAAAGGTTCATTATAATTATTTTGATGCATATTATCTACAAATTTTCCGTCTTTATCATATACCGCTGTTTTATCCATAATATATCCGATAACAAAGCCGTCTCTGTTTAATACTTCATTATCTAAATTAGCACAGCCCACCAGTGTTTTACCAGATCTGATGCTTCCGTCCGGACTAAGTAATCCCATATATTTTCCGTTATAATATAATGCAAATCCAGGTTCATAGACTTTACCGATAATTTTACCGTTATTTTTACTTATCACTCGCCCATCAGGATTAGAGCATCCGATATATTCACCTTTTTCATTTTTCACGCTACCGTCATAGTCTACTTTACCTATCAAATTGCACTTATTATCTCTCACCCAGCCGATTTTGACAACATCACCGACATGTTTGCCATTTTTATCAACGATACTGCGGTCAAACAGCATTTTATAGTCTGTTTCTTTATTGTTATTCTTAATACTTAAATCTTTTTCAACATATCCCAATTGTTTGCAATCCCAACCTAAAGCCATGCCCCCGATAACTGTTTTTCCAATAATTTTATCGCTTTCAACCGCTTTAATAAGCCCATTAGGCAATATTTTACCGATGATTTCTTCTTCGGTATTCAATACTTCGCCTCGATTATTAATCAATCCTAAGCTTTTGCCTTGAGGGGAAACAGTTAACATATCTTTCTTAACGACGGCACCAATTTTTATTCCGCGAGAAGTTATGGCATTACCGTTTTCATCTATATAGCCAATCATCACGCCGTCAAGACCATAGACTTTGCCATCTTTACCAACATATCCGATAACTTTACCATTTTTATCAACAACTAAATTGGAATATCCTCCGACAACGCCGATAATTTTTCCGGTTTCATCAACTGTATACTCTATTTCATTACCGATACGACCGATAACATTGCCATTTTTATCAACAATCGTTCCATCTTCTCTTAATGTTCCCAATATATTGCCATTAAAATCACGTGGTATGCCGTTTTCATCTATATAACCGATAACATTGCCATCTTTATCTAAGACAGCCCGACGTTTAACAACTCCTAACTTTGCATTGGTTGCATTAGCAACTTTACCGATAACTTCACCTGATGTTGCATAAACTGTTCCATCATCTCCTAAAACACCTATAATTTCACCGTCTTTGCCGATAACACGTCCTTTTTCATCTACATAACCGATAACATTACCGTCTTCATCTAAAACAACACGCGCCAAATCTCCGGCATAACCGATAACTTTACCGTTCAAATCATGAATTGTTTTACCGTCTTCACCTAAATATCCGATAACATTATCATCAAAATCTCGAACCGTTCCATCATCATCCACATAGCCAATCACATTGCCATTTTCATCATAAGCCAATCTCTTCATGGCACTAGCTTTGCCTAAAACCTCTCCGGTTAGACCGATAACATTACCTTCATCATCTAAATAGCCGATCAGTTCACCATTTTCACCGTAAACTTTACCGTCTGAACCTATGTAACCAATAACATTACCGTTTTCATCAACAGCCAGCCCCACCAACTCATCTCCGACTTTACCAATCATATTGCCATTTTCATCTGCAATTGAACCATCAGGCAAGGCTTTGCCAATTAATCGACCATTAAAGTCATAAACATTACCATTTTCATCTACATAGCCAATCACATTACCATCTTCATCATAGGCAAGACGCCCCATTTTGCCAACAGAGCCAATAACTTCGCCAGTATTATTCAGAACCTCGCCATTTTCATCTACATAACCAATCACATTACCGTTAAAATCTTTAACCGCACCGTCATCATCTACATAGCCAATTACATTGCCTTTCTCATCATAGACTAGATTCTTAGCATCCCCTACTTTGCCAATAACTTCACCATCAGTACCGATAATATTACCGTCTTTATCAACCACTCCGATAACATTGCCGTCACCGTCTATAACACGCCCTTTTTCATCAACATAACCAATCACCTTACCATCTTTGTCATAAGCCAAGAGGTGCTCTTCACCGGCATAACCGATAATATTACCGTCTTTATCTCTAATATTGCCTTCTTCATCTAAATGCCCGATAACATTTCCTTTAAAATCACGCACTGTGCCATCTGGCTCGATGTATCCGATAACTTTACCATTTTTATCATAAGCTAAACGACGACCTTCACCAACATGACCGATAATTTTACCATTTGTTCCTATAACATTACCGTCTTTGTCCACATAGCCGACAATTTCCCCGTCTGGACCGATAACATTACCATTCTCATCTACATAACCTATTATATTACCGTCTTTATCATAAGCCAATTTTGCAGCTTTACAAGCTGAACATAATCTTTCACCAGCAGCAACAACTTCTCCTTTATCATTTACATAGCCAATTAACTTGTTATTTTTATCATAAGCAAAATTATTTTCTTTGGCATAGCCGATAATTTCGTCATTACGATTGCGTAAGCTTTTTTTGCCTACATCAATTTTGCCGATAATGTTATTATTTTTGGTAGAAAGAACATTACCGCTCATATCAACAATACCAAAAATCTCATTATCCTGTCCGCGAGCATAGCTTTTGCCGTCAACATAGCCGACAATATCATCTCCTAATTTGATCATATTCAGCGCAACGCTTGTTTTGCCGATAACAATGTTATTGCTATCAAAAACTGTGCCATTGCGATTTTGCCCAATGGCTTTTCCACGGAAATTTTCAACAACGCCGCCTTTATCCAAATAACCAATGATTTTTCCACGCTCGTTTACTATGGTCTTTTTCTTGATACAGGTTTTACCGATAACTTTATCCCCGGCTTTAATCACATTACCGTTTTTATCTATAAATCCAACAAGCTTGCCATTAGCCCCGATAACCCGACTATTTTCATCTATATAACCAATCACATTACCGTCTTTATCAACTGCAACTTGCTTAAAATCTCCGGCTTTACCAATAACCCGACCGTTTTTATCTACAATTGTTCCATCCGGCAACATCTTGCCAATCAAATTACCATTAAAGTCTCGCACATTACCGTCTTTGTCTACATAGCCAATCACTTTGCCGTTTTCATCGTAAGCCAAACGACGATAATTTCCGGCCGATCCTAAAACCTTGCCACTGGAAGCTATAATGTTGCCATTTTTATCCACAACAGCGATAACTTTTCCGTCACAATCGACAACTCTTTTTTTATCATCAATATAGCCTATAAAGACATTGTTAGCACCAAAAGCCAACTCTCTTACTTCTCCGGCTATACCGATTTTTTTGTTTCCATTATAAATATCACCGTTTTTATTCATCTTACCGATTTCAGCGCCACCACAAGCAATTACTCGATCATCTGTTTCAACGTATCCCATAAACTTCTTATCATTATTATAAGCAATGCGACCTGATTTACCGGCTTTACCTATTATTTTTCCTGTGGTTCCAATAATCATACCATTTTCATCTACATAACCGATTACTTTGCTATCTTTTCCAATGACACGGCCATTGTCATCTACATAGCCGATGACTTTACCATCTTTATCATATGCCAGAGTTTTATATTCGCCGGCCTTACCAATGATATTTCCATTTTTATCTTTTATATTACCATCTTTATCAACTTTACCGATAAGATTGCCTTCAAAATCATATACGTTTCCGTCATCATCTATATACCCGATAACCTCACCATTAGAACCTATTGCCAAACGCTTTTTGTCTGCTCCGGCACCACCATCAAGACTTACAATATTTCCATTTTCATCGACATAACCGATTTGTTTTCCTAAGGCATCAAAGACACGTCCTTTTTCATCTACATAACCAAAGACATTGCCGTCTTTATCTAATGCCAATTTTGCATAAGAACCTGCTTTACCGATGATATTTCCGTCTTTATCTCTGATATTACCGTCTTTATCTAAACGGCCAATAATATTCCCATTAAAGTCTTTAACAGTGCCATCCGGTTCTATGTAACCAATAACATTACCATTTTTATCTAAGGCCAAACGACGACTAGAACCAACTTTACCGATAATTTTCCCGCCTTTGGCATTGGCCAATTTATCGGAATTCCCATCTATATCCGAAAATTTAACAACATTACCGTTTTCATCCATATATCCAATAGCTTTTCCATCGGCATCATAAACTAATTTATGACTGTCTCCGTTTGCACCAATTTTTTCAGCAGAGGTTTTATATACCGTTCCGTCTTCTCCAACATAACCTACGATATTGCCGTCTTTGTCTACAACACTGTTATCCGGCATCACCACACCTAAAACGTTGCCATCTTCATCTACAACAATTTCACCCGATGAAGTTACCTTTCCGATAACATTGCCTTTCTCATCCACAACTTCACCTTTTTCGTTAAGGTGACCAATCACTTTATTGGGATCATTAATATCAACAACTGTTCCGTCAGGTAATACTCTACCAGTTATTTTACCATTTTCATCATAAACAAAGCCAGCCTCAACAGCATGACCAATCACATTACCGTTTTCATCGACGATTGTTCCGTCTGGTAAAGCTTTTCCAATAACATTTCCGTTGAAATCAACAACAGAACCGTCTGTTTTGACGTATCCCATAAGGTTTCCATCTTTATCATATGCCAAGCGCATATTTTGTGCCACACCGATAATATTACCGTTTTCATCTACGACCAATCCTTCTTCATTAACACGGCCAATAAGGTTGCCTTCCTTATCATATACATTACCAGCTTCATCTATATAACCGATAATTTCCCCATTTGGCCCGATGGCCAAGCGATGCGCGCCCTTACGCATTCCGCTCGGTTGAATCGCTGTAGAAACATTACCTTCCCCCTGATATTTAGAATAGTTATCTTCAGGATAAATTGCATTGCCGCGGATACTTACGATTTCAGACTTGGCATTTTGCGGTCCTAAACGACTTTCGTACCAAATAATCTTAAAATTATTTTGCACATTACCCGGTAAATGCGGAATCCAAGAAATCAATACATTACAAGTTTCATTACCACGCAAATCTTTACCACGACATTTGTCTGTCGGAATAAAGCCGTCTTCTGTTTCTTCTACTAAATCCACACGCACAATATGAATACTCTCCGTGCCATCCGTTCCTATGGTTAACACGGTTTGATTTTGTGTATCCACACCTAATACAAACTCATTCATATTAATTTGTGATGGGATTATAGTTATCGGCTTTTTCTTTTCTGAGATGTTTTCATCTTCTGTTTCAATACTCATATCTTCTGTATCTTCAACAGTGGCCGTCATACTCTCATCTTCAGTAAATTCAGGCGCAGCCTCTTCCGGATTATAGTCTTCACCGTCTGAAGATATGATAAGCAACCCGAATAAAAATAAGACACCGAAAATAATACCGGTTAAAACAATCAGTTTCCGAGTTTTCTTCTCATATTCTTCAAAACGTGTATTTTCACTCATTCTGTTCTTATAACCCTACAAATAATACCGTTAAGTGTCAGTTGCGTGCAGACTTTATCTCCGTCTTCCAATGACTTCACCGGCCCAACACGTAAATGGAAAATATCTTTACCGCGACCATCAGCCGGAGCATCTACCGAATAGAATGGCTGATATTGGCCTAAAGTAGCAGAATATTGTTTGGATATTCCTTGCCAAAGTTTTTCCAAATTATTGACATTTTCATCTTCGCCCAATTCTATGGTAATATTGGTTTCATCGGTATTACTAAATCCCTTTCCACTGCGGAACTCTTGCAACAAAGCTTCTGTTTCCGGGGATATTAAACTGTTTTTCTTGGATAAATCCTCTTTAGGTGTAATAACTACCGGATTAGAGTTGTTGCTCGATTTGCCAACATTTTCTTTCCCTGTCTTTGTGCCAGCTTTTTGTGTTTCAGAAACTACTTGTGTTGCATTTACTGTTACCGGCTGATTATTATAGTCCGGAACAACGACTTCTGATGTCCCCGTCTTTACCTCAACCTGTCCGGTTACCGTTGGCGTAGTTTTTGCTGAATTTTCTATTACTACCGGCGTAACTTTGGGCAATGTATCAATATTGCTCAAAGCGTTATTAGTATTGGTTTTTAGATTATTGTTTCTTTCTTCTGTTGCCGCAGGTGCCCCTGAGGTGAACAAATTATTGAAGAAACTACTATCCCCATTTTCATTTTGAGGTTTTGAATTGTCATTATAAACATCTTCATAGGGAAATACACCATTTGAAGCATTTGCACCATTCTGCGGTTGCGAAGCATAAGAATTCTGCAAATCCCATTCATTTGTTTTGGCATAAACAGCATTTTCTAAACCATCCGAATCGGCACGGCGAAGCTTGAGGCAAACAATTCTTTTACCGCTTCTTAACACCATATCGCCCATTCCTTCTACAACAATCAACCGATTATTTGGTCCTGCAGCACGAAAACCGACCGGTGTTTCCGAACGTTCAACAATCATCGTTACAATCGGACGTTGGATTGCTGTTAATGCTTTTTCACCCAAATCTATATATGTAAAGATATTATCTCTCCAAACACGCTCCGGTGCTATGATAATATCATCCGGATTAGGGACATATACTTCTATATCAAAACGAAACTTTGTCGGATCAATCGGTATTTTTTCTATCCAATCTTCTTTTTGTAAATTTCTGGTATAGGTAGAATCCACGCCAGCACTCGTCCCCTGTCCATCGTTATTTAAGAAACCGGAACCGCCAGAAACACTACCATTACCACCTGTTGCCCATGTAGCGCCTTGTTTTTTCACCACTTCAATATCAATAATTGCATTAGTGATGCGATCTGTGTTTACGGTTTCACTTTGGACATAGAACACGTATTTATTGCCAGAACGGCCAAATACAATCATATTGGTATCCACACCAACAAACTGTGAAGCTTCAGGATAAACCATCAGACTGGACGGACCTTGAATTTCCGCATTGAAAGACTGAGCGTCCCCTAAATATACATTTTCTATCACTTCCCATTCCGGAAAATTAATAAGTGTATACATTCCCTCACGTAAACGAACCGGCAAAACTAATTCCGGCGTCCAATAATATTTGGTATATCCCGGTTTGGTTTGTCCCTCTCCCATATGTTGCAACGGATCTTTCCAAGCGCTTTGCATCATACCCAAAGAGCCACTACCTAAATAGTTCAAATTGGTTGTTGCATAGTTTCCTTGTGCCTGATCGGCGTTTTGATCCAAGTTATCTTTTGTTACCTGAGCCGAAACGCTTGTTGCCCAAAGCGATCCAAACAAAATCAACGCTGATGTTATGTTAAAAGTCTTAGTCATACTATGCCCAACTCCTTTTACCGTTTTGTGCTCTTATATTCTTCAACCGTAAAACCAAGCGGATTTTTCAACCGCTCACCAAATTTCACTTGTTTTGCTCTATATCTTATTTTGAGGTTTGCCACCCATGTATTTTTCCGAGGCGCTTCAAAAGTAGGCGCCATGTCATCTGTTCTAAATTCAACCTGCCACCACGTTTCAACTCCTTGCTTCGATGCCGCTGTTCCAACTTCTGTGGCTGATACAATATGAACGTCTCTGCGAACACCATATTGGCGAATCTGTTCTATAATTTTATCTGCGTCTTCCTTAAAACGTATATAGGCCTTATTAGAAGTCTGTTCTTGCATTACGCCCTTAGGCCCCCAACGTCTTTCCATTTCTTCAACATCAGCAACAAACGAGTTTCTAAGCAAGACATATTCTCTTACCATAATTTCTGTCAGGTATTTATAATCACGAATATTTGCAACCGGTTCAATTTGATATATTTGCTCGCCTTTATCCGCAAAAGTGAACAAATATGGTTCCACACGATATAAAGGGATACTGGTAAAAATCACATAAGTCAAAATCAGATTACAGCAAAAACTTACAGCAAAAATAACAGCAAACGCACGAGCCGTCCAAAGATATCTCTTTTCCGTTGCATTTTCCACCACAATATCTGCAGGCTTTTGAGGCGTATGACGCATAGGACGAGGCTGTGGCGCCACTGTCTGTCCGTTTCCTTCTAAAAGAAGTTTTTTTGTGTTATTTTCTGACGAAATCTCTTCTACCATGTGTTCAAAGCCTTAAAAAAATTATCCAGCGACCTTAAACCAATCAGGCAAAGTCTTTGGTAATTCCACTTCTATACAAGCACAAGGCGACAGTTTTAATTCATATACGTCTTTACCAATACCGACCGGTTCCGGTTCATAATAACTACCTAAGACATTGCATGCGGCCAATATACAAAATGCCAACAAAACAAATACAGTTTTATACATTATTTCCCTCATATAAAAAATAATCCTTTTCTATATTTAGAACTTTTAATTTTAAAAGTCTAATCAGAAAATAAATTGCTGACACTTATCAACAGGTTAAAATTAATTATGGCAAGTATACCAGAAAATATTTAAAAAGATTTTAGTTTTCAATTTCGCTTTGATAATAGCTTGAAACAACAAATCCAAGCGGATTAAGCATACGGCGATATGATGTGCGTCGTTTTATATCTGCATAACACCTAATGTTGGCGGTCCAGTACCTTTCTATAATTTTAGGCTTTATATTTTTACGAGAAGAATATGTATCCTCTTCTGAGCCAAAAGTATAATCGTAAGTTTTAAATTCTACTTTCCATACATAGCTCTTTTCACCACCAGAGCGCTCTACGGATAAAACTTCCACCGCACGACTTGCCTTTAAGGCAACCATATCTTCGGTTAATTTAGGATAATAACGTTCAAATTCATCATAAACTTTTTTCGTTGATAGATATGAAACAAGTCCGCCCCATAACCAGCGTTTTTTCATTTCTTCTTCATCTTGAATAAAAGTATTGCGCAATTCTATATATTGCTTAATAAAATTAATCATAATTTTTTCGCGAGATTCCATTTTACGATCAATGTGTTCGCGTTTTACAAGCGAACGCGAATCTAGCGGATCGCGAACAAAAATCTGCGCATCATACATCATACGTGGCACAAGTCTGAAAATAACAAGTGTGCAGGCAATACCATAGCAGAGAGATATGGTGGCAATAAAAGCCATAAAGAAACTAATTGTTTTATAGTATATTAGTTTGGCACGACTTTCTTCCACCACATCTTCGGTGATATAATCCGGTTCCTTTTCCGGTTTATTTTTGTCTGTTATGCGCAGAACTTTTTGATTTGCTAACTCTGTCATTATTTTCCTTCTTAATAGGTAGGACAATAAGGAACAGCTTGCGTGCCATTATCCATACCGGTAATACTTTCTTCATCGGTAGAACGCTCGACGGTGCGGTTAGCCTTTTCTTTATCGACTTCACCTTCTATATATGCCTTTGTTGCGTCTTTTTCACCTTTCTTCATATTGGGTGTTAAGAATACAACTTCGTTTTGATCAGTTTCAAGCATGGCGATATAGTCATCAATATCTGCTAAGCGATCATCAACATACTTTTTATCGCCCTCTTTGTTTATCAGTTTGTCATAGATTTTTTGAGCTTCTTGACGCAAGCGTTTTGCCTCTGCCAATTTCTCTTCTTTAATCTCGTCCAATTTACAGAAGATATTTTCATAATATGATGAACCAGATCCTCTGCCGCAACTTATACCACCGTATAAATCCTGGTCTTTAGTAAACTCTTCGTTTACACCATATTGAGTATCTCTTTCGCCGACTTTGGAGAAAGCTAAGCCTACGGCATATCCTTCTGATCCAACTTCGCCTTCACCATCAGTTAAGTATTTAGCGCATGCTTTATCCATTTCGTCACGAGCTTTTTCATCGCCATCCTTATAGCCTTCATCATTTAGTTGACTGCTGATGCTCTTGCCGTTTTGGTGAATTTGTTTACACAGGCCTGCTAAACTATCAAGAACAGTCTTGCGCATATTGTCTCTGGTCTTTTTAGCCGAATGCTCAATGTAAACTGTATTAAGGAAAGAACCGAAGACATTACGCTTAAAAGAGCTCAGTTCGGCAACTTGGCGCTTAATACTATTTTCGGCATTATCCTCATCAGTCAGGTATTTTGCTATACTTACCTGCATGTCACGATAATACATATTGCTGTCACCAACCGGTATTGACATACCTGCAAATTTTACTACTGAGCCAGTTCTCAAGAATTGTCCAAGCTCACCGTATTCTCTGAACTCCGGCATACTTCCTGTGCCATTAGCCGTATGAGTATCTTTAGGTTCTTCTCCGCCATGGTCTGCCAAGAAGTGACAGAAGTGATATGAGCCACGTCTATCTTTATTATACAGATAGCAGACATTTTCATCAGAGATTGCCCCTTTCAAATGTTTATCTTGGTTTAACGCAATTTCTTTACACGTATTTTCAGCTGATAAACCATCTCCATGGATGAATGTCAGACCATCCACACTATCATTAGCCCATACATCTATAACGGTGTTGTTATTAACGAGTTTACAAGGATATACACCCTCTCTACCGATAATTTTACCATAGTTCGCTACATCTATACCACTTCCTGGGGCTCCCTCTGTTATTTCTTGGAGTTTTCCAGCATCATACCCGCGTTCAACAAAGGCTTTTTGATACATACCGTCATTACGCATATTCGGACGTGCTAATATATAGCGCCAAATTTCCGGCATATACTCCCAAGAGCTCACGAATCCATCCGGGTGCTCTGGGAACTTTTTATTTAACAAATGCGGAATTGACGGACGGTTATCATCTTGCCTTGGCAAGTCTTCATAATCTTGAGCGTCAAAGTAAAACACTTCTCTTACCGGCGGCAAATATGGTAACGGACCGTTTGGTTGCATAAAGTCTTTACCAGCAAAGTCATCCGTTGCATAATCTTCAGCTTCAATATAGCCACGTGCCGGAAGTGCAACAAAGTATTTATCGTTTGTTTCATCATTTGTCGGTCTGTTACACCATTCTTTGTGGTAATCGTTATCAGTTTTTGATGTGCCACAAATCTTCTCTATACCTTCCGGAATACCATATAGTTTTGCCATCTTGATATCGGCTTTTTCTAAGCGCTCTTTATTAGCATGCGGCTCTCTTAGTTGAGCAATTAAATTATTGTGCCATGTTTTAAACTTTAAGCGTTTTCCATTCCAATCCTGATAATTAGAATGATTTATAATAGAATCCGTATCTGGTGTGGTATCCTCTTCACCAATTCCAAATTCTTTAGTCAATTTTCTAATATCTTTAGCGGCTTCATCCATTTCTGTGGTTATTATCTCGTCACCCATTTTGATGTTTTCTACCATCTTCTTAGCGGCAAGTTCAACAATCTTTTCAGCAGCTTTCTTTACTGCTTCTTTTAAGGTTATTTCTCCTGATGGAAGCCCCAAAATATCAAATGACGCATCTATGGTAAACTTGTTGTCACCAAATTGATTAAAGAACGCCTCATTAAACCATTTTGCTTTCATATTGTTGTAAATAGGCTCTTGTTCTGCACCATCATCGAAAAAGTAATTCAAGGTGGACGCTAAATTATCTGAACCCACTCCTGTAGGAGATTCATGTTTTACACAACCAATGATGGGAATAGATTTAACACAATGCTCCCTATTTTCATCATACATACGAGCTTTATCAGCTTCTTGGTCTTCATCAGTAGCTTCCAAGAAACTTTCAAATTCAGAATTATCTTCTTCTATTTTCTCTTGTTCTGCTATAGCTGTCACAATATAGCTTGCTTGCTCTCTGGTTACCTCGTTATATCCAGCCAAAGTCCAAGTCTTGCTACCTTTGTTCCATACATATTTTTCTAATTTGACTTTATCCTTATACACTTCATTAAAGTGTTTGCCTTCTTCGCTCATAAATTTCGTTGCAACTTCGTCAATTTTTTCCTGCTGTTTGTCAACTTCCACTTGCAAGGCTTTCTTTTGAGTTTGAGCAGTGTCTATCTTACGGTCTCTTTCTTCTAATGCCGGAACAGCTTCTGACGGCCTGATATATTTATTAACAGCCTTTTTGACATCTGCCGGAATAGGCAAAGCCTCTTCATCAGCAGCTTTCTTATCATTTAAAGTGTTAATGGCTTCAAGCTTCTTTTGCGCTTCCATTGCCTCAGATAAACTGATTACATAACCATTATCCGGATTATAGCAAGTCGGAATCTTTGAAGCATCGCGACAGCCTTCCGGCTTTTGCGCCTCTTTTAAGTTGGCGCATGATGCCGGACAAGCAAAGCTACCTGTGCCGCTTTCTATACAACTCTTTTCTTGATTGAGTTTAGCTTTGCGATAATCCATCGCGCACTTATCACTCTCTATGCTTACTTTATTCTCACGCTCAGTAATACTGTTAATTTCATCCTCAATACTCTTGATACGTCTGTCTGACTTATCTTTGAGCTTTTGAATGAGGTTCTTTTCTTTAGTTGCCGTATCTGCTAACTTATTATATGATGTCATTAGCTCTTTCGTTTTAGCTAATTTACTTTCTAAAGCTTCAATTTTAAGATTATAATCATTTACAGTTTCTTTCATAACAATATCTGTGCCTTTACGTGTCCACATCACCTCAGCTAATTTATTGCGTGCGACTCTTCTCCCTTTACCTTTAGCATCGCTATAAAATTTATCTGCATCTTCAGCAACAAGACACCGCAGATATCTCTTCACTAAGAAACCTTTGGTTAAATCCCATGTATCATTACAGCCCCTACCACCTGACGGAGTTATTTCAAAATCGAATGTACCTGAATTTGTATATTCACATTGCGGTCCGGTTTCACTTGCATACTGTTTCTTATCGCCTGATGCAACAACTTCACCACCTGCAACTGCCGCCGTAGCCTCCTCTTTGATGGTTTCGGTTATTGTATAAGAGATTTCGCCTTCTTCCTCACCCTCTTCTACACTACAGGTAATATCTTCTTCATCCTCATAATCACCGCAGATTCTTTCTTCAGCTTCTTCAAGAGTTTCATCTTCTTCCAAAGTATCAGTTCCCTCGGTAACTTCTTCTCTGCTGGTAAATGTGGCCTCTTGACCTTTGGTTATGATTTCGTAATGAATTATACCCGTAGAGACATCTCCTTTTACATTACACTCGTATTGATCTGAAGGATAACCAGAGCATATCTCGTTTCTTGCCTTTACTTCAGCATCATCTACTGACAAACAAGTTCGACCTCCGTTAACAAGTGATTTTATTGCCTGCTGTAGTTTAGCCTCTTCTGCATCTTCAGCAGCATTAGAATCCGGATTTTCAGATAACGATTGTGTAATTTTGAAAGATGCCCAACCTTTATCCGTTGTTTTTATAATATTGCCAATATTGCGGTATTTTTGACGCAAATATTCAACTTGGAACCCTTTCTGGTCATTCCACGGATTAAACAAAATTTTGAAACCATCGGTTCTACCGGTCATCTCTACCACTTTTTCTGCACCGATACGCCATGGTGTTTCTGTGCGAACACGGTTATCGTCAACAATGTTTTCAATATCTGTGTTGCTGGCAACATAATCTTTTTCATCAAAACTTAATGAGCCTTTTTGATTGTCTGCCAGTTTTTCTACACCACCGTCTAGCGAATCCTGCATATTGTCAGTATTAACGGATGAAGGGGTGTTGGCATCAAATTCAACGGCATTTTCTAATACACAAGGATATAATGTTTTATCTGCGGCACACGGATGGTCTGTATCTGATTTATAACCATCAGCACATTGTCCTTCCGCATAATAGTTCTCGCACTCGCTTGAAGTGCCTAAAATAGTGTTTTCTGTGCGTGCCTGATATTCCTTAATTAATTCTAAGGAATAACCACCACGACTTTCGTAGTTATTGTAATCTTTTTCATATTTAAAGACGTGACCATCTTCAGTCGGTTGTTCGCCTCTGCCTTTAGGTGTTCCCCAGAAGCCATCCCATTCCTCTTTATTTCTCTTTCTTTCTTGATGTGTTATCGGGTCAATAACTGTATCTGCACCGTGACGCATAAAGAATTTTACAATACATTGGTCACTATCATAAACTGCTTGCAGTGCTCGCTTGTGGTTCTCTATGGCACGCAAATATTTACGATATTGCACTTTATAAGAAGGCAACTGGTTCTTTATGTTGTGTATTGTGATTGCCTCGGTTAAAATATTATCTAAAGGTTGCAACTTTGTCAGGATTTCCGTGTCATCCATCAGTTTTTTGGCTTTAGCCTCATTGTTACTTGCCGGACAACCTTTTTCACCCGGATTACACTTTAAGCGATTAAAACCATCACTATTTATCAAACCTTTTGCATAAGAATGCTCATGTGTTTTGCTATATGCAAAGTGATATTTTTGCGGTACATAATCTGCGGCGTTGCTTTCATTTGCTTTCGGATAAACCGGATCTGCCATGTCTGTTTGTTTGGCTGATTGATATAGTGCTTCTGTTGCTGTTAAATCTTCCACAATACGCATTAATCTGTCATACACCATAGTTACAATATAAGCATTGGTTGCAGCACCCATTTGCCCCGGATTGTTATCATCACCGGGTTCAGGGGCTTCTTCTTTAGATTCCACCTTAGCCATAGTCATGCCAAAAAATGTGCACTTTTCAGGGTCCGGTTCTTTTTGGCATTTATCTAAACGATTAAGTGTCCGTTCAACTGTTACTAAGTAATCTTCCATAACACGTGCGGTCAAATATGTATCTATTAACATATCTTGACGATATTTTGCGGCTTTTCCCTCATAAATTGTGCGCATAAATGAATAATCCGCCTCTCCCTCAGGAAACATACTTTGATAGTCGGATACTGACGGATAAGTAAAGAATAGAGCGTTATGAGCATTAAAGAAGGCTTCTTCATCTAAAAGACCTTTATTGTCTTTGGTTATTTTAAGGTCAGAACTGGGCTGAACTGTGCCTTTATTAGGCGATTTCTTTTTACCGCCTTCAGTCAGAGCATTGGCTGTGCTAAGCAATTCTTTAAGCGCAAAAAGGTCACCTTTTTTGATTGCATCCAAGCGGAGTGTGGCAAGTTTGGAATCAATAGATTGAACCTTTTGATAGGCTGCCTGAGCAACTGATACAACTTTTCCGCCTTCATCCGGAAAGTCTACAACAGGCTCCGGTGGTAATGGCGGAATCAAGAAAAATGCTTCAGCTTTTTCTACTTTCACAGAAAGAAACAAACATAAAATCAGTGTGCTTCTTAATAATCCCTGTATCTTTGTCATTGCTCATCACTCCTTAATTAATAATTCCTAAATGGTTCATCAGCATTGTTGTAATAATCCGAATTCAAATTTGATTTTTCTGCTTCTGCGTTTTCACCATATGTGAACTTCTTTACCACGGCTTCAACATCTGAAGAGTCTAATATATATTTTTCTAAGTTAAAATCTGCGTTTTCGGTCTTGTCTCTTTGGACATCTGACTTGACTAAATCACGCGCTGTTTCATACTGCAGTTTAGCGCAAAGCAATTTGGCATACATCAATAAAGCTCTGGCAGTTTCAACTCTGGTCGCAGAATATACATTCATTGCGGCTAATTCGCCTTCATCTTGCCCGATAGATGTAAACATCTCTTTGTTCTTTTTATACTCAACCGGTAATGAGCGACGCATTGAAGCTGCCACCTGCATTAAATGTGCAGCACTATTAACAACCAAATACCGTCTTTGGCGCATAATTCTATCCATACGGCTTTGATGAGCAATTAATCCCTTTTTACCGCTATCTCCCAACTCTTTGGGATCAAAGAAATATTGTTCAACAAATTTATCATAGTATTTATTTATATCAAAATCTTCTACATCAACTTCATCCCATTCGGCTTCTTTCGGATCAATAGATACCAACTCATTTTTATCTTTTTCCATGGCCTTAACACGTTCTTCAAGAGCCTTATATTGCTCATCTTCTGATGCAATTTTATTTTTTTCTTGTAGCAGATATTCTTTCTGTTTTTGAAGTTCAATGCTCTTTTTATCAAGTTCAAAATAATCGTTGGTCCATTTTTCAGCTTCTGCTGACCACTTCATGTATTCTATCAACTTGTGATTCTTTGCCTCAGGGCTTGTTTCAGCCTCATAAGCCGCTTTTGCTGATGCTTCTTTGCTTTTAGCCTCATTCATTTTGGATTGCGCTTCTGCTCCTGCACTATTAGTTTTTGAAATTTCCCCTTCTAAAATCTCCAGTTGCTTATCATATAAGGCTTCTGTTGCCTCTTTATAATTTTCTTTATCTTTTTCCAAGACTTTCTTGTTTTGCTTATTGGTATCGCCTTCAACTTCTTTGAAGCGCTTTGTCAAAATCTTTTGTGTAACATAGTCAATTGCATATTTAGTTGCAAATTCTGTTGCCTTATCTATCAAAGCTTGATAATTGAACCCTTGTGCTGCCATTTGTTTAACTTTGTTTACTTCCTCAATACCTGTCGCCACAGCATCGGCAATGTCTTGCACTATTTCTGCAATTTTGGCAGCAATTTGCCCCGGATCAATAATAATGGCATGGGCAGGTTTTGGACTTCCTGTTACTAATAATGCTGATAATATTATGACTGATAATATTTTTTTCATGCTATTCTTCACCTTTATCTTTACCTTGCTTTGTTAACTCTACGGTTGCTTCTGCGCCGACCATATGCGCACGGAGTTCCAATATACGCGCCAAGCGACTTTGTGTATAAATGGATACAAAAGTTTGTGCCCGCAAAATCTTTTGTATATTTTCCGGATTTTTAGGATTTTCCGGATCTGATGCTCCTGAATTATCACCAAAATTTGTTTGATAAATAGAGGCGTCTTCCATGATAATAGCATGACGTGTGGTTATCGCTTTAGCAAACAAAACATTCGTGTCATTAATAACGATACCATTAATATTTTCGCGATTTTCACTCAACCTTTTCATATCATCGCCTTCACCTCTTTTATAGATATAAGTATCTTTTACTTCATCTTCTAAGCAGGAGGTGCATTGTTCATTTAAGTTTTCTTTTGCCATTAGTTTGGCTTGTTTCATAACATATACTCCATCAAGCGTTTTGCTAACAACGCCGAGGCCAGCCCCAATAAAATTCTTTAATGCCTTCTCATCACATTGCATCGGATTTTGAATGCATCCACCAGCGAGAGCAAAACCTTGTGTAATACGTTTTTTTATTTCCGCAATTTTGTTCTGTATTTGCTCTACTTTGTTTTGAATATCTATAACCAAGTTGATACCATCTTCTATGGCAGCAATAAAATCAAACACGGCATATGCCGGTCGCGTATATACTAAACAAAAAAGGAGTAACAATATGCTTATTCTTTTCTTCATTATTAGTTTCCTCCCTCTTCAATTTGAAAGAAATTGTATCCCATTTCATTTAAGTTCTGAATAATTTCTGTTTGTAATTCCAGAGCATCTGCATCTACAACGCTTAAAATTTGATTTGTTGTATAATAGTTAATTTTGGCACCAGCAGCATAGCCGTCCATTACTTGAGTTGCTTTTTCACTTAAGCCTTTATCCAACGAAACTATATTAATCCCATCCTCCGGTGGCTCTTCTTTATAATCCAAGCTTGATTTATATAGATTAATAGCGGCAACTGTTAAATTTTTGAACATGCTATCCGTTGCTGCGCCGATTTCTTTTTCTTTCCATAATTTCTTTTTATCATTAACTTGGCTGGCTTCTCCGGCTGAAAGCTGATCCTTGTCTGTTCCTTTATCTACCCATTTAGCATAAGTCTTTAGACATTTAACAATCTTTTTTTCCGCTTCTTCTTTTTTGCTTTCATTTCCGGCATCTTCCGGATCCATAGAAACATCTTCAGCCTTTATTTTGCATACATATAGCAATACGTTCGGCGCTACATCTTGGTCTTTATCTTCCACCTTAACTACTCCAGGACGTTCTGATGCGGCAGCTGTAGCATCTACATACGGACTTTCCTGTCTACCATCATCTCTACCATCCAAATATAATGTCTGCATTGGTGTAAAATAATTAACTGCCTTCTTAGAACGATGTAATGCATCTACGCGCCTTAAAAAGCTCCAAAATTTAGCGGCTTCCAATTCTACTTTTGCTAAGAATTTTGTTGCATCGTTGGCGTTGCTGATGGTTCCATCACGAACTTTATTCGAAAACTCGCATAGAGTTCCCTCTTTACATTCTCCAGTGCTTTCGTCATATTTCCCCTGCCAAGAATGTGCATATTGTTTGGTTTTAGCAATATTTGCTACATTAGCTGCGTCATAGTCCTCTAAAATATGTTTATAAACACCTTTATTTTTATATGGTTCATACAGCTTTTCCTTAAAAGGATCACATCCGTGCAAATTACTTGCACTGCAACCGGCTATCCCTTTAATGGCAAAATATTCTTTTTCTGTTTTGGCTCTGGTTACGCAATCACGAAATTTTTCAACCTCACTTGCGCTTTCCTCTAATTTTGTAATATCTAAATCCTCACAAACAAGTTCTGTTGACATTAAGAAGTTGCCATCTGTTTCTGTTGCATATTGACTTTTAAGATAAATATGTTCGTTTTGGGTATGATAGTTATATACATAGTGAACACCATCTGTTGTTTTTAAGAATGATGTTTTATCTTCCTCTTTGTCCTCATCGGAATATTCTCTGCTATTAGAAATTTTATTTAAGATATCCTCTTGTAAATCTTTGGTTTTGACTGAAATCTCTTGTGTCAGTTTTTTTAGAGTATCCAGTCTTTGCTTATCTAGGCTTACATTTGTTGCGGCAATTTTTTCTTTGAAAGCTTTTCCTGCTGCTATCATCTCTTCTTTTGTTGTTTTACCTGCATAATAATCACTAATTGCCAAACTATATTCATCATAGGCTCTTAAAACTTTTGAACTTTCTTTGGCATAGTTATCGCGCATCTCTGCAATAATTTTTGATGTTTCATCTCTGAGATTTGCAAATTCCTGTTTTACCTGATTTACTTCTTTTGTAACAACGTCCTGTTCTGGTGCCCCCAGCCTTCCTGTGGCAAATACAGTTTTTTCCACGACATCTAATGATGTTTGCACTGAATTTAATGTTTCGGTTATTGTAGTATCAGCTTTTTCTAATACTGCTAAAATTTCTTTGTCACGAATTTCATTTTCGCTTTTGGCTCGAACAATTATTTCTTGGATATTTTCTTCATCGGTTTGTTGGGATATTGCAGCATCTATGGCATATACGTTGTTTATATACAGTATACTTACCAAACTTAAGAAAATTGATTTTAGCATATTCATTGGTCCTCTCTAATAATCCCAGTCTAATGTGCAATATTTAATAAACCGTTATTTTAAAACAAAAAATTGATACCCCTTTACTTCATCGCCTTCTCTACAGCATTTACCAAATTATCCGCCATTTGATTATTTTCTGTATTTACGTTTGCTAAATCATCAACGGATGTTTCCATGGTTATTGCTACATATTCATTAGCTTCTCTTGTTACTCTGCCCAGACGCTCCACGCTATCTTCTATGCTGTTTATGGCATCTCCGATATCTTGGGCATATTTACAAACCATACTTACCTGATCACCGATTGCCTGAATTGTGGCTATATATCCTTGAATTTTTGCATTATCAGTAGCTATTACACTCAGTGCTGTCATAACATTGTTTACAAAAAGGCCAATCTCTGCCGGAGCAATAGCCGGCCAAACAAAGGCATGTGCAGGCTTTGGCACTACCAAACTACAAGTTAATAACATTACTGCTAAAAATTTTTTAATATGTAGTTTTATTTTCATCTCAACCCTCCCTAATAATCTATTTCCCCAGCACTTAACTTTGACGAACCTCAAAGCGTTGAATAATATTTTGGGTTACGCTTTCCACTTCGTGTTGTAAGCCAATTGCATTTTGCTCGTAGATTGCACGTTTATCTTCGTTCAAGGCTGTATTGATATTTGCCACTGCAATTTTAAATTGTTCGCCTGCTTTGATAACATCTTCTTTATCGGCATTACCGTCAGCGTATGCTAGAACTATTTTTTGATAATTATTCAGCTCATCAGAAAATTTTTCTTTGTATTCCCTATTATATTGTTCGTGTGCTACTTCTATCATACCTATACCTTCATCAGAAACAGCCTGTTCACGATTATTTAAATCATTTGTGCGCCAACCATCCCTTTCTTCGGCGTTCAACTTCTCTTCAAACATAGCAACTTTGCGTAGTTCAGTCAGTGCTTCGTGACTTTTTTGGGCATTCTGATTAACTGTATTTAATGCAGTATCAAAGGCTTCATTTACATTTTCAGTTAACTGGGAACCCAGTTCTTTGACATTTTCAAAATTAGCTGCAATATTTGCCTTAATTTCTGCATTATTTTCAACAGTTGCAATATTTATAAGCTCCTCTGTCTGAAGCACTATCCCATCTGCCAGATTTTCTTTGGCAGATTGAGCAATTTTTAATATGTTCGCTATACCACTTTGAGCCACAGCAATACTTTTAATATTGTCCATTACTCTATCATTTGCTGCTGTAGCAGCGTTTTTACATTTTCCGTTATCTTTGGATGCGTCTTTATTAAACTCAGAAATGCTATTAACTTTATCACCGATGGCAGAGAGATTTTCTTTAAGACTTGTCAAAGCATTTTTCATTTCACCAAATTTTGTAATGCCATTACTAATCTCTTTTGGAACTGGAATCATTTGTCCGGGATCTAATACTACTATAGCGTTTGTCGTATTGCATAAAAAAAGCACCCCACAACAAGCAATTATTGTGCCTAATTTACATTTTTTCATATTAAATCTCCCTTAAAAATAATACGGTATACGCCTATTTTACGTTGAGTTATTTTATCATATTTTTTTATTTTTGTCAACAACTATCCGCCCATTCCATCCAAATACTTGGTTACAAAGCCGTCTTCGCCGAACTCTTTTACCAGGCTGTCAACTAGCAATACATTTTTAATGCCGGAGTTGTATAATTTAAGATAAGGTCCAAGACCACTTAAATTAACATCCAAAACAACTGACTCGCCTTTACCGTCATCAGCATCCGGCCGTTTTAATAATATGGCATACGGGCAATCACGGAATGATTTACCGCTAATAAAATCGTATTCACTGGCGGTTAAATTCCATTTTTCATAAGATTCAGGCGTTGCTTGTGTATTGCGGAAGAAAATCATGGTTTTACATTGACCACGCACTGCATCACCAACTCCTAGGGTATCAATAATATTCGGCTGTTGAAATGCGCAAAGGTAAGCCTGACGTTTTTTACGTCCTTCTTGTAAACCTTTAATAAAGGCATCACGGAACATTTCATGCTTTAACATCGGCGCTGTTTCATCAATCATCACCAATGCAGGATTACCTGTATCCGTACTTTCAGCATTAATGCGGTGCATAATATAACTAATTGATGCCGCTGCCAAAGTATCATCATCGAAAATTTCCGTAAAATCAAATGCAACAAACCTGTTGGAGCTTAAATCCAAGCTATCGTGTTCCGCATTAAAGATGTTACCGTATTGATCCGGATTTACCCACCGAAACAGTTCACGACGCATTGTTCCTGTTGGCGAAAAACAGCTTTTATATAAGTTACTTAATACGCGTTCTTCCGGTTTTAAGTAATCAAATGCCGTTGTTACAGCTCGGGCTGCCTCTCGTTCTGATAGAGCATCTCCTGCCAGTGTAATTGCTTTTAACCAGTTACGCAAAAAGGCGCGATTGCTCATTGTGTCTCGCGTATCAAACGGATTTAAGGACACATTTTTACGTTCACCGCTAAATCCGACATATTTTCCTTTTACCATGTGTGTGAAGATTTCCGCACCGCGGTGACGGTCAAAGAAATAAACCTTTAGATCACCATGACGCATTGCCTGCCCAGCTAAGAACGTCAGTAAAGTCGTTTTACCTTGACCGGTCGGACCAACAATACAACAGTGAGCCACGGCAGATTCAGCAGCAGAAATATGGAATTGGAATCGATAGGGTGATCCGCTCATGGTGCGGAATACGGTAATAGCGCCCTCACCCCAGTCACTTCTCGGTAAACCAGTTGATAATTGTTCAAAGGCCACTGCCAAAGTTACAATTCTTGAAAGATAGAAATATGTGCGTCCGCAAGTATCAAACCCCGGAAATTGATTAAAAAATGTCGCTTGCGCAATCCAATTTTCACGAACCGGTGTCACGCTGAACAAACGGCAAATTCTTTGAACTTCGCTTTCACCGAATTCCACCTCTTTCAGGCTATCACCTTTTAAGATAAAGCTCATAGAATATTCTACTAACGACTGGTGATCCGCATCACTATCTTCAATTGCAGCTAAAGCCTCACTGTATTGTCCGACAACATCACCGGAAAAACTTGTAAGTCCTGCCATTCTTTGTTGTTGCACCAATATCATACGTGCTTTTGGCTTAAATATCGGATGAATATTATGTAACACTGTGATTTCACAATCTATGGCCAACAAACTTGAAATCATGCTTTCATCCATATAATCACCGGAATTGCGTATTCCCATTGCTATGGCATATTTTTCTTTATTACCTGAAAAGAATTTAATTACCCCCTCTTCTCCGGTAAAATGTATGCCATCTGCGGTTAAAAGCTCTTTTAGTTGAAAGCCTTCTGCGTTTCGTATTTTAGGTGTCGGCTTGCTGATTGGATTTAAGACACGAACAAACGGATAGAACGGACTACGCTCCGGCGGCGTGTCATCATCTTCATGCATAGCTTTAACGCCATAATCATTAAGGTTTGCCATGACCGATTGTGTTGCATAGTTTAAGTCCTTAATGGCATCTTTACGGTCTTCTACCGAAATAATCAAATAGTGATCATTTTTATAAACACGACTTAAATTCGCACGCCATGTATCATCTACAATTTTCAGCCACTTATTGCCAAAATCGCTTTTATTACCTTCTACCGGTGCACGCTCACGAATCGTAATAATGCGGCAGGTTACCTGCATATCTGCCATATTATCTACCCAAGCTTTTCTTGCTTCAAACATTGATAAAACTGTTTCTTCGCGGGCTGAAGTTAAGTCTACACCTTCTATATGAAATACGCGAACATACGTGCCATTATCACAACGAATCGTTGCTCCATCAGATAATAAATTTTTGAAAGGCAGAAAATCCGCCACCCGTGATTCTCTTGGTTGTGGCAAAACCCATGTGCCGATTTTAGATACTAAAGATATGGCTATTGCCGCCGCAGCAATTATACCAAATGTTGCAACTACGGCATCTATGCTCTTTAGACCCGTTAAAAACAGAGTATAAAAGTCAAAATCAAGGTTCAAATTTATGTCCTTTCACTCTATATAGGTTCGTAGTTACTACATTGGCTGCTCCAAAGGCCTGTATCATACCAGAAAGATGTGGATCTCTGGCTCCTAAGCCAACCATAATCATATGTCCTAAAACTATGGTTATCACAAAAATCAAGGGATTTGCGTTCCAAAATGCCATTGCAATAAACATAAATGGCATTTGCAATCCACCGTTCAATGCGGCAGGCAAAATCGGTGCCCAAAAAAGTTTTGGCGGATTGGCTACGGCTTTTAGAATTATATCTCTCATTATCCCCTCGTCGACTATTTGAGAAGAGTGTAACAGAAATTTATTACAAAACGGTTAATTTGTAATTAAATTGTGTATTTCTTAAATGCCAGCAGAACTCATATATGTGTCATTAGCTTCATTGAATGTTGTGGGCAATTCGGCATTTCCGACGATATCCTGCGAAATAAATGTGGCAACACCACCCAAGATAAAAAGACAAATTGCTATATAGCCGAGGTGCTTAAAATTAATTTTACCACTGATTGCCATAAAGGTAAACATTACCAAACCAAAAGCCCCCATAACCAAAGCAATTTTTCTAAATCCAGAAGCAAAGGTACCTATTCTTTCGGCCAGTTCCTTAAAAATAGTATCCGCACCGGCATATGCTGGCATAACAACGAGAGAACTTAAAAGAAGTACCATTATACTTAAAACAATTATTCTATTTGTCTTTGTCATGACTTTTCTCCTTATGCTCCACTTAACGTATCCGCCGGAATATCTCCAGAGTTACCAGTAAATAATTGCACCAGACCTGCGCAGCCGGCAATAACTATTAACCCAACAACAAGCGTTAACAGCCATTTCCAGTTAATATTACCAAAGAACCCACCGATACAAACGCAAATAATGCCAATGGCTGATGCCGGGTAAATAACTTTGCGAAGTCCTGTAAATATTGTCTTACCTGAATCCCTTAAAGATTCAAAGGCCGCGAAAGCATCTGTCGGTAAACAAATCACTACCGCTAATGCGATTAAAAGGATATATGTTTCTTTTTTAGTCAGTCCGAACATCATAATTCCCTCCTAAAGTTTAGTTTATTATAACACAATTTTCAAAATTTTTCCACAAAAAAGATTCAAGCATAATTTAACTTATTTTATTGTTTTAATTCTATTTATTTTCCTCGTAACAAAAATTTCATATAGATATTTCTACTTTCAAATCAATTTGTGTCTGCTATAGATGTAACATATAAAAGCTCTTTTTATTTGCTCAACAGAAACTAAAAGAGGCACCTTTATGCAAGATGCCTCTTTCTGTTGTTGATTACTGATACAATTATTAGTTCTCATCAAAAGTATCAGTAACGGTCATACCGTCTTGAGATTGACCTGCAGCATATTGAACAACTGCTTGGGCTGCAGCAACAATTGCCAAACCTACAGCAAGACCTGCAAACCAAGACCATTTTACCTTACCAAAAATTGCTTGGAACGCAAGACCGATTAAACCAAATGCACCCAAAACAAACACAATTTTTCTGGTCTTTTGGAATACATTGTTTACTTTATTTAAAGCTGTGGCCATAACATCTGCAGAAGCAACATCAGTAAAAGCTACCGTTAATACAAGTGCCAATGTGCACAATACTAACATTTTTTTCCAATTAAACATTTCAGTTCTCCTAAAAAATCTGATTTCATTTCACAATTTTACTTTACCTCAAAATTCAAAAAAAATCAAGATTTTTGAAAGCATTCAAAATAAGTTCAAATAATTGTTTTTAATCACTTTTTAGCTTCTGTAACAAAAGTTTCATACTAGATTTTGGGTTATTTTGCCACAAAATGCATTTTTATTGTTACTAATTATATAAATCTGTTTGCTAAAGAAAATAAACAATGTTTAAAATATAGTTAAATTTAAATATAACTTATCTTATATGTCGGGGAAAAGCCTACCTATGTCGGGTATTCGGAATTTTATTATAGGGTTTTGCCTATCAGTGTTCAGCGTTACACTCTGTGAACGACTTACATCTTCATCACCCCGAAATGTTCGCTTTAGCAATAAGCAAAACATCAGAATAAGCTTATTTAAGGATCACATTAATAGTAGTATTTCTCTTCCACCCCTAATGCTTGCAGAAGTAAAAAAGTTATCTTTAGCCACGCCTCAATCATTCAACCCTATTGAAGTTTCCCCAGAAGGTGTTGAAGATGACGAAATAATAAGTATCAACTTTGATGATCAAATTCCTATAGAACAGGAAATCAGCGCTAACGATTTTGAGCCTTCAGATTTTCAAAATGACAATGTACCAGATACCAGCGTTGCCATGCTTCCCAACACAGAAGAATCCAGCACCTTCCAAGACGTTCCTTCTGTTGACGATTCCCCTTGGGTGACCGCCAAAACCAAAAAAGCGGCCAAAAATAAAAATTTCACGCAAATGATAAATAATAAAAATGAGAATCTATTTACTGAAAATTTACAACAACTTACTCAAAATGATGAGGCTGTTTCATATAAAGTTGCCGAACGAATTAAACAAAGCGTTATATTCCCAATCCCTGATGAAATTTTAAATGATGAAAATTTAACACCTACATTTATTAAAGGTAATTCCACCCCTGCAAAAAAAGCAAATACTAAGAAACAAATTTCTCAAAAGGATGACACTTCTTCATTGCAAATAAAAAAAGAAGATACAACATTTAAGAAGCCATCCTTAAATACAATTTCAGATACAGCAGACACAAGTACTGATGCTTCCGGTATTTTGGACAGTATATCTTCATGGTTTAGCAATTCCAAGCAAAATCAGACAGAAGATGTCGCCATAGAAGCCCCTATTGCTAAAAAGAAGAAACCTGCACCGACTTATGAAACAAATACGCAGAGCGTTTCTACACAGAAAATAAGCAAAACCAAACAAGAGGAATTAGTAGATTTTTATTCATCTTTGCAAGAAACCAGACAAGAATACGCGCAAAGAAAAATTATTCCTTCGGAGCTCAAGTTATCCTTTCAGCCGGGCAAAGCTGAAATTTCAGGAACCACTCTGACATGGCTTAAGGCTTTTTCAGAGGCTGCAACCAGTGATGACATCCGTCTACAAGTCAGACTAGATGCATCTGTTGCCACGGAGCTCCAAAAGAAACGCCTTAACCTATTATACACTATTTTTATGAATAACGGTGTAGACTTCAAAAAAGTTGACACAGTCTTTTCAACAACCGAGCCTAATGCTTTAATTATTAGAACAATAAGGATTAAGTAGCGATAGTATGTATAATTACGCAAAAGAATCCACAATTCGTTTATAAATAGAGTGTTACGCTTGATTAATTAAATTTTAACCTTTATTGTGAAGTGAGATTATATTTAAAGATGAGTCAAATTATGAAAAAGAATGTTTTATTATCGTTTTATTTATTATGCACATGCAGTTTGTCGGCATGTGGCATATTTCATTCTGATGATGAATTCACCCCTGAGTACATTGCGGTTAATGACCGAGCACAGGTTATTGATGCGACTGTAGATCCATCAAGCAGATGTGGCGTGGACGGTATCGGTTGTAATGATTCACCTTTAATTAATTACACAAAGACTGAAGCCGATTACAGGGCTTATGGTGAAAGGACAAAGCGTGATCACCTTTATACACAGGAAGCCGCAGGCAACAACATTTCAGCAACCGTTCGCCCGGGTTATGAAGAAGAAATCGTTAGTGAGCCAGAGCCCGAGTATGAAGTAGCTGAAGCGTCTGTTCGGCGCGCCAGAAATATTGATGGGTATGAAGTTATTTGCACTGAAGATTGTGGTAGCTTGCTAGATGATATTAATGATGATTCCATTACTTCAGAATTCACGGAAGATTCATTTAAGATTGATGATGACGATATTGAATTTACTGAAATCGGCGATGGTTCTGAAGAAAAAGTTGCCGAAGCAGAAAATATTGCTGACGACACCATCTTAACCTGGGAAGCTAACGAAGGTGACACCTTACGTGAATTACTTACCAAATGGAGTGGTATGGCAGGTTGGAAACTTTTGTGGAATACAAACAGGAATTATACTTTGAATGCCGGTGTGATGTTTAAGGGCAAATTTACAGACGTCAGCGCAGCGCTAATTCGTGCTTTTGCTCGCGCCAGACCAGCACCGATTGCAACCTTCTATAAAGGTAATCGTGTTATAGTTGTAGAAACGATGGAGAATGAGAATGCTTACTAATAAAAAATATTTAATTGGTTTTGCCGGCTTATTGTTATTAGGTGTGGCTTCATGCTCTCTACCGACAGATTATGATGCAGCAATAGAACGTGACGTGGATGCCGCTATTGTTACTAAAGAGGAAGCTAAAAAGCCTCAACCTCCTGCAGATACCGATGTTGTTCGTGTAAAAGATGACATTTGGCTTGGTGATACCAGTGATGTTGAATATGAAGGCGATAAACCCTTGCCTAATTACTTAGAAACGGCTGATGGCGTAACTTTGGTAAGCAACAGGCCTATTACATTATATGAAATAGGCAATATGATTAGCCAAATAACCTCCATTAAAATTCGTTTTGCGCCACAAATAGAAGGAACAGTTAAAGCCGTAGCGGATAAAAATGCGCCGACAGTTTCAAAAGTCGGCTCAAAATGGTCTGACACTTCTCGTATGCTTGTTTCCTATAAAGGATCCTTAAGCGGATTATTAGATGATGTTTGTTCTTATTTTGGTGTTTGGTGGAAATACGAAAACGGTGAAATTTACATCTATAAATACACGACTAAAACATTTACATTATATACCTTGCCGACTAAACCTTCTATGACTGCAAGTGTTAGTAGTTCTAAAGGTGGCGGTAGCGTAACAAGTGGTTTATCTAATGTGGATTTATGGACAAATATTGTTGCTGCAGCTAAATCCATGCTTGGCAAAGGTTCTACTTTAATGTCTGACCCAATGAACGGCACCTTAACCGTAACGGCAACACCTACAGAAATTAAAAAGATTTCTAAATTTGTAAATGAACAAAACATTCGCTTAGCGCGTCAGGTTGCTATTAGTGTTAAAGTGCTCCATGTTTTAATAAATGACAGTTTGGGGGTTGGCTTTGATCTTAATGCAACATTTAAGGATAGAACAGCAAATGGTGGACACTTTACCTTATTGGGTGCTAACGGACCGAAAACTTTGCCCGATGGGAATAATAGCACTTTATCTATGAAGATTTTGGGTGGAGATGTAAACATTGATGCTGCTATTAAAAATTTAGCCGAACAAACAACCACTACGCTTGTTACCAGTGGTACAGTTACAACGATGAATAACAAACCGGCACCGATTAAGGTTGTCACCACACAGAACTACATTTCCGAATATACCAAGACAAACAATGGTACCGTTGGCGGGGATGCAAGCTACGATGTTTCTATTGACACAGAAGAAATTGAGACAGGCTTTACACTTGATGTTTTGCCGCGTATCATGGACCATGGTCGGTTGATGATGTTATTCAGTTTAAGCTTATCTGAACTTTTGGATCTTGAGGATATTCCATTAAATGGAGATAAAGGTGACACAAGTGCTAAAAAAGACGGATATATTCAGAACCCGATTATAGAAGAGCGCGGTTTCTCTCAAGAAGTTGCCATGAAATCAGGAGATACTCTTGTGTTGGCTGGTTTTGAAAGAGTTGAAACAGACAGTTCCAAAGCCGGTTTAGGTGCAGTCAATAATAACATACTAGGTGGTCATCAATCTGTTAACAAGAAGCGTAGTATTATCGTTATTTTGATGACTCCTGTTGTTTTGGCGTCACCCTTATTACCAGAATCTCGCATGAGATATTAGTCTAAAGGAGAAGACGTTGGTAGAAGCTTTAGAAAATAATACCGATGATTTTGACGGCACCAATCAAGACAGTAAAGAATGGGCTTCCAGCTTTACGGTTGACGGTGTGCGTTATGCCGCCAGTATCTTTTGGGAAAGTTTGCAAAACATAGATGCACCTTTTTTAGATGCGAAAGAAGCTGCTACAAATGTTCTTATTGGTGCGGATTTATTTTGTGTAAAGCATGGTAAATCTCCACAGTTAGGATTGGCAATCTCTTCTCAAGGTTTTCAAAAGGGAATGAGTGTTGCGGCTGTAGCCGCTGTAACAGCCATGAGTGAGGCCTCTTCATTATTGGCAGTTTTCAAGGTTGATGCAGGGTATTGGTATCTCTGTGTCAGAAACGATGTTATTCTTTCTGACGGCGATGTGTTATTTGTTAAAGAAGCTGACGCCAAAGAGCAATTTATGTCAATGTTATCAGTTCCGGATTGGTCTAAGAAAATTGCACCTGCAGAGTGGGGAATTGATGAAACCGAACAAAAAGATATTGCAGAAGTTTTCGCTTCCGGATTAGATACTAAACTAGAAAAGATCAATGCCCTTCGAGGGACAGAGCTCGCCATTGTTGTTATCCTATCGGTGCTAATTGGTATTTGGCTTGTTATGTTTATTTCTAAGAAGTTCTTTAATACCGCTCCTCAACAGAATAAAGTTATTACCAGACACGCCAAGAAAAAGGTTGTTAAACAGGTGGCAAAAGTTGTTCCGGCTCCGTGGGAATCTATTGTCGATCCAATTTGGATGTTAGATACTTGCCGTGAGAAAATTTTGTCACTTGTTGCAATATCCACTCCCGGATGGACAAACGGTGGTGTCACTTGTACATCTTCAAACGCAATTACTTCTTGGAAAAGGCAGTTTGGCCGTATTTCTTGGTTAGAAATGTCCTTGAGTTATTCGGGATTGACTTTCGCTAGTAAAATTATAAATCCAAAGGGTACTGAAGTAAAGGTTTCTATTCCTTTCCAAAAGGTTAGAAATATTAAGTCTATTCCTAAGAAGACAAATTCAGAGCTCAGAAATCAAATAAATGATTTGTTTCAATCTTTGAATTTATCTATATCGTTAAGTGACGGGAAAACTAAAGTAGGTGATAAAGTTTATCAATATCTTACTTATAAAATAAATTCTCGTTACGATCCTGAAATTTGGAAGCCGATGTTAACAAAATTTTCAGGACTTAAGATTAATACTATACGTTATAACAATGGCACTTGGAATTATGAGGGGATAATTTATGTTCAATAAACCGATTAAAAAGCTTTTATTTTTGACTGTTGTAGGGGTGGTTTTTAGTTCTGAGACAGTTTTAGCTGTTGATGCAAAGAAAAGTGAGGTCTCTGTCGATGCATCGGCATTGCCGGTTAATGTTTCGGCACCCAATGCTAATGCTAAAACAGTTAATTCAGATTCAGCAAAAACAAATGCTCTCGTATCCCCCTCACAAGCGCAACAAGTTTCTGCTAATGCAGCAAAAGCCTCTGCACAGGTTCCTGTCGTAACTGCTGAACAAAATGCGGCTTCAGTTTCTGTCCCCCAAAAACCTCAAGAACAAGATAAAGTGCCTGTAACCATTTCGTCTGCGGCTAGTGAGCAAAACACTATTCAGGTTCAGCCATCTGTTCAGCCCAAGCCTCAAACTCAAAATGTTGCAGGTGACTTTGATTTAAAAATGAAGGCACAGGTTGCAAATAGTTCCGCTAAAGAGGAAGATAAAAAGAAGGCAGAGCCGTTGGATTTGCCGAAAAATATTCAGTATACCGTTGATCCGGTAGAAAATCTCGGTAATGATGTTCTTTCTCAAATGGATAGCGATTTGTTTACCCAAATGTCTGAAATTGAAAAAAGCACTACGCTCTTAACTTTGGAACTACGCAGGGAAAAACTTCGCAATGAAATTGAAGCACAAAAGGCCATTCGGCAAAAAAGTGCTGATGATTTATTAAGACAGCAGGAAGAAGAAAAGCTAAAGAACCTTGAAAAGAAGAAGCAAATTGAAGCGCGCATTTTACAAGAAAAGCAGCTCATTCTAGATAAAGAAAAAGTTTTAGAATTGTTAAAACAGCGCAAGCTTCTTAATGCTTATATGAATGAGATGCTAGTTCAACAACAAAAATGGTTAAAAGAAAAAGAGAATCTATATGCACAATTAGCAGCTGTCGAGCAAGAGAAAAAAGATTTGGTTGTATTGTTTAGACAGAGGATAGATAAAGTTTTAGAAGCTTCTAATAAAAATATTCAGGCGGCAGAAGCAGCCAAGGCCAATTTCGAGCGAATCGTTAAGGGGTTAAAGACTCGTAACGAGCAGTTGAGAAAAAGAATTGAGGCTGATGCTAAGATTATTAAAAATGCTAAAAATAATCTTTATATTCAAGCTCAATCCATTGAAGAATTAAAAGATAAAAAGGCCGCCGCAACTGATTCTACTTCTGATAATAGCAAGGATAAAGAGGTTATTTTGGATGAAGAACAGGAAGAAGAAGATATTTTGAAAACTTTAAGTTCTGAGTATGCTATTTTGGGTATAGTCGGTCGTGCCGGAGTTATGTCTGTTGATTTAATAGATAAAGCTGGCCAATCTTTATCCCTAAAGTTAGGCTCAACATTACCTTCCGGTCATGTTGTCAGTGATATCGGTGCTGATTATGTTAAATTTACACGTGATGGGCGTGATGACTTTCTTTATGTCGGAAAAACTATTGACGGTATTGTGCCAACGCTTGATGTGATAACCGTTAAAGGTAAGCAGTAAGTAATTATCCGATTTCAGGTTTTTAAAATGGTTGAAGATGTAAAAAAACAAGATGATACTCAAACTAAATCTCCTCAATCTAACTTTGAGGAAGAAGAGGTTAGTGCTACCCCACAAAAAAAAGCGAGTTTGTTTGATACATTATTTGCCAATAACAATAAGCTCCTAACAGTTAGCGGCTCAGATTTTGCCATAACGAATGAAACCAGACGTTTACTTGCATTGTTTTCAGATGGCACGTATCTAGTGTCTAAAGACAATCGCTTTGATGGTGCCGTTTACAACTTTGAAGCCACGGTTAAACGTAGAAAAATTCCGATTAAAGCACCTGTCTATGTTACTTTAAATGAAATTTCCGCCATTTACGCTTATGCAGAGCGTGGAACGGGTACTGTTGATGTTTCTGCTGAAGAAGCAGAAGATATGCAGATGCAAATTGACTTTATTAATATAGTTCAACGTGCATCACAGAAAAAAGTTTCCGATATTCACGTTATTGTCGGTTCATCTTCTACAATTCTTTTCCGCGAAAACGGTATTATGGTTAAGCAAAATGAGTATGGTGGTGAATGGGGTGAAGCTTTCGTTCGTTCTGTTTTTGCTTCGGCCGATATTTCTGACTCAAACTATTCGCAAAATGAATTCCAAGGTGCGCAGAAATTAGGTGCCACCCCGTTACGCGGTTCCAATGGTAAATTAATGCTACCGCATAATGTATTGGCTATTCGTTTACAATTTAACCCGATTGCTTTCGGTTCGCAATATCTGGTTATGCGTCTCTTGTATGCCGATGATAATCCGGAGGGCAGTTCTGATTTGCGTTCTCTTGGTTTGGGAAAATATGAGGAAGATTTATTCTATAAAATGCGGAGTATGGCCACAGGTTTAAACGTTGTGGCCGGGCCTACCGGTTCAGGCAAATCTACAACCTTGCAACGTAATATGATTAAGCTTTTGCAAGAGAAAAATTACCAAATTAACTTGTTGACAGTGGAAGATCCTCCGGAGTATCCAATTCCCGGCGCAAGGCAAATGCCTGTTACCAATGCCAATACCGAAGAAGAAAAAGATGAACAATTTACAAAAGCTTTGTCTGCGGCGCTTCGTTCTGACCCTGACGTGATTCTTGTTGGTGAAACACGTTCTTTATCAACTGCGAGCTTGGCATTTAAGGGGGCGCTTTCCGGTCACGGTGTGTGGACAACATTGCACGCTAACTCTGCACCGGCGATTATTACCCGTTTGCGCGATATGGGTATTCAGTCTTATATGCTTAATGACCCGGAATTGGTTAAGGGGTTGGTTTCTCAACGTCTGTTTAGAAAATTGTGCCCTGTATGTAAGCAATCTATTAAAACAAAAGAAGGAACACCGGAATTTCAGCGCTTGCGTAATGCTTTAGGGGATTATGGTATTGAAAATGTATATATCAGCGGTCCCGGTTGCAAAGCTTGCGGATATAAAGGTTTTAAGGGAAGAATGGCTGTTGATGAGATTATCTTGCCTGATTCTCGTGTATTACGCCTTCTTATTGACAATGAAACAGCTAAAGCTATTGACTATTGGGTAAGTGAATTAAACGGTCGTCCTTTAAAAGATGCGGCAATTGAACGTATGATAAAAGGACAAATCGATATGGATGAAGTAGAGCGTTGGTGCGGATTAATTGACCAAAGACCTGTTTATTAGAGGTAGAATATGGCTAAGGAAGAAAAAAGAAATACACAAGCTGCATTTAATAAAGCAATGAAATCTTTAGGTGCTTTGGAGGTTTCTTATGCTAAATTTCGTATCGGAATGGCCGGTAAGGCTCGTCTTAAAGTTTATAAAAAATTAGCATCATTGTTAAGAAACCGCTTTTCATTAATGAATGCGCTTGACGTTATGTATGATAGTATTACCGATAGCGGTAAGCATCCAAGTGAACCGATGGCAATTGCTATTGCTTCTTGGGGTAAGTCACTCCAGAACGGTTATGCTTTTTCTGATGCCTTAAAAGGATGGGCACCTAGCCGTGAACGCTTAATGTTGTCTGTTGGTGATATGTCTGACTTGGAAAGTGCTCTTTTAAACTTAATTCGCGTGGCAGAAGGAACTGATAAAATGATTAAGCCGATTATCGGTGCCATTGCTTATCCTTCCTTCTTACTTTTAATGTCAGTTTTGGTTATTTGGGCTATCGGAGCATACATGGTTCCACCTATGGAAGATGCTGCACCTAATGCACGTTGGACAGGAACAGCAAAAGATTTGGTGAATGTTTCACACTGGATTAAAGATAATTGGCTATTTGCTTTTTCATTCTTTCCGGTTCTTTTTATTATAATTTATGGCACAATCGGTATCTGGACCGGTCCTACACGTAAAGCAATTGATGATATGCCACCGTGGTCATTATATAAAATGTTTATGGGCATTACTTGGCTGTTATCCTTGTCCGCTTTGATTAAGGGCGGTGTGCCAATATCTGTGGCGCTTTCTTCTTTAAGAAAAGACTCCAATCGTTATTTGCAGGAACGTATTGATAAAGCTATGGATTTTATTAAAAACGGCGACAACCTCGGACAAGCTCTTTCCAAAACTAAATTGAATTTTCCAGATAAAGATATTGTTGCAGACTTACGTATTTATGCCGAGTTGGACAATTTTGAAGAAGCACTTGATAAATTAGCAAATGACTGGCTGGACGAATCGGCTGAAGCTGTTGAAGCAAAGGCTTCCATTTTGAACATGATTGCTATGTTTGCTATTTCCGGTATTATTGCTTGGGCGGTTTTCGGTGTGTTTGAAATGCAAGATCAAATTACCAGCGCAATGGGGTAATATCGGACAATGAAAATTATCTTAAAAGATTTGTATCAAAAAATTTATCTTTGTTGGCAAAAGATTGTTTTGTTTTGCTCTAATTTTTTTGTCGGTGGAAAGAATTTTTTCAATCAAAACAAGGTATTCCTGATTAAAATATTTATTCCTTTGCTGATTATTGTCTTCGGGTATTGTTCTTGTATTTATTCTCAGCATGTCATTACAAAAAATGTCAGAGCCATTTTTAGTATTTCTGAGGCTATTCGTCAGCATTTTGCGGATAAACCGAGTTATTGGGGATTAGACACTGAATACGTGATTAAACAGAATATTGTGTCACCGGATATAATAAAAAATAGCCAACTTCGCTTAAATGGCGGCATTACTATTCTTGTCGGGTCAGGTATCGATGCTAGCACAGTTATGCCGATGACACAAAATTTTGACATTATTCTTCCGCATCTTAATAAGGCTCAATGTATGTCATATGCAGAAGCCAATCTTTTAGATGAAGAATATTTGGCGCTTATCAGTTTAAATATTATCAACAGCTCGGGAACGCATACTTTTGAATGGGGTGGAGAAAATAGTTTACCCATCAAAAAATACGCCACCAAGCAACTTTGTCAGGATAAAGAAAATACCTTAATTTGGTCTTTAAAATAGAAAAACACCGCAAGCTTGAAGCTTACGGTGTTTTGAATTAGAGTTTTTAACGAATGTTACTTTATCTGATAGATAGTATCTACGGTTGCCGCATAAAAATCTTTTCCAAGATATTTGCCTTTTATTTCGTTAGTAAATACCTTTGCAGGTGAACCATTAAAGCTTATGTTTTCCTCGCGAAAATCAAAATCATAGGTCATTCGATATTCTGGGAACTCAATAATTTGACCGTCTAGGTAAAGGAAACAGTCAGCAAAATTAGTCCAAGATACTTCAAGCCTTATCCATTCAGTTTCGTATCCAGGTTCATTGCAAAATATTTGCAAGCTTCTGCTGCGAATAATTCCCCTACCATACCAGTTCTCTTTGGGTGATGAAGGATTATAGAATTCATCACCCAATACCATCTGATAGTGGCTAAAATTCCGTTCGTTCCATGCATCTTCCTCTTCTGTTATTTTTCCACTAATAAGTGTTATATCTGAAACGCCCGTTTTAGTTGTCGCAACAAATCTGAAGTCATCATTATCTATATCATCATAATAATTATTATGATAAATAACATGAAGAGAGCCTATTTGGCATTCCTTGCTTTCAGAAAAAAGATACTGATAGACATCACCATTTACAGATACATGTTCCCCGGCAGGCGACCTAAATTCATCGGTTTCCTTTTCGCCGGTAGAATAGGTTCGGACACGACGAACGATATAGTTATATCGCCAACCTAAATCACACCAAGGTTCAAGCCACTCATAATCTTTCTCATAAGTTGTGCTGATGAGCTTTGCTTCTACCGCGGCAATATATTTCACAATATATTCCACCGTTTCTGCCACTTCGTTTGGCGTATTCTTTCCTTTTAAGCTCTGACGAAGCGTTACCTTTACTTCATATGCTTTCGCAGCTTTTCCAGAAACCTGTTCTGCATTTATTTCCGTTTTGGTAACATTTGCTACTTCCACCTTGCCTAGTTCCAAATAAGGCAGTTCGACCTCTTTGCCGTTGATAGTTGCTTTGGCATAGGCCTCGTAGCTCCAATCAATGTTTATGGTCTTACCACCAATATCAAAACTTTGCTTAGTCGTATGCTTCATCGGATTTTCACCGCTTGTTGTCTCAACAGGCGTTGCTTCGGTTACTTTCTCAAGGTCCTCCACAGAATTTGCCCACAAAGTATCTTTAGGAACCATAATCTTTATCGTAGCTTTTGGCTTTTCACCAACCGTTTTACCGGTAAGCTCCGTCGCGGAGAAATAGGTATATTGGCTATTCTGCACCCACTCTAAAGAGAATTCTTCTCCTAAAGTTACGGAAAATGGTGATGCCGTACTTGTGGTGCCACTCAAAGCATTGAGCTGATAGCTCAAGTTGGTTGTAGCATCAGGAAGCTCCGTTGTAGATTCAACAATTCCTACAAACTCCGTTTCAAAAGACAGCGGCGTTGTTGCATCATTGCCTGTATTTTGGGTTTGCATATCCAAATTAAAGGAAACGTTTACCTTATACATCGTTGTGCTGCTGACAACTTCGCCTCGCGTTGTTGCAACGGGAGTAATCGGTGTTAAGCGAACACTTGTGACTGCTTCTGCACTTCTTGTGGTTTGCTTCGTATCAGCGGCACCGTATGATGCTGGGCTAAGTTTAATATAGGGCATTTCAATTGTGCGATTTGCCGCGTTGGTATAGCGATAAATTTCATACCCCAAATCAAATGAAACATCCTCCCCAGCTACCTCAAAAACTTGCGTTATTTTGGTTTGTGCCGGATTTGTGCCATTCGTGGAAGTATTAGGATTTCCCTTTTGTGTCACACTCGTTAAAGTTGTAAGGTCTTTTACACGAACAGTGTCTGCGGTTACCTTAAGCGATATAGTCGCTTTAGGCTCACACGAGAACACTTTGCCATCAGAGTCGGTATAACTACTTTTCTGACTAATAGTCATATTAAGCGGTTGCCCCGTTGTTACCACCGTGGGAGTAGTTGTGCTACTGCCACCGTTTCCATTGTTAATAACATAACTTACCTCACCCTTTGGCTCTTCAGGCTTTGGGGTTGGTTCGTCGTTATCACCGCTGCACGAGAGAGTGCAGATTGCCAATGCAAATATAGCTATAAATACATAGGCATAAAGTCTTTTTGTTTTCATAAGCTGAAAATATTTAATGGTGAAACTTAAGTTTATCTAAACAATGAGAATCTGTCTTTATGACAATACATGTAAAAAAGCTCACACTTTATAAATTATAGAGAGCATAATTCATCAAGACAGAATAAATACCATTCGGGGTTATATTATCCGGCTTGTTTTATTATGCAAGTAATTTTATTATCGAACTCATTTTCGGAGTCTATTTTAAAATGCAAATATTTTATAGATTTTTAAAAAATTATAAAAAGAAAATTATATATTAAATTAAACAAATTTTAGTTGCTTTTTATTTTTAATGCTCTATTATTGCCATCAACATTAGAAAGGATAAAAAGATGACAAAATTAATTACAAAAATCATTACTTTAAATAATAGAAAAACCAGTATGCGTTTGGCTCAGGCTGAATGGGAAGCCGTAGATTTAATTTGCAAAAGGGAAAATATCTATCGTAAGGCTCTTCTTGAGATGATTGCCGAAGCCAAAGACCCGAGTATATCTCTTACAAGCACGGTCCGATTGTTCGCTATTGTCTATTTTTATCAATTGCAAAAATTAAAGGACACACCAAGTTATTCTTCTTTCAAACAGCAAGGTGAGGAACCGATTTTCAGTGCAATTAAGAGTATTGTTTAAAAATTAACCCCATACAGCATAGATTAGATACCAACGCTGCCTTATTGTATTAATCTTCACCATCTTCTAAAACAGACCACTCGCGAACACGGGAAAGATGCTCGTAATCTCTGTTTTTTATAATAAATTTAGGCACAGGACGAAAGTGATATGGCATATTGGCATTATCAAAGGTTTTTACCAATTCTAATAAAAACGCCTCGCATTTTTTTAATATTTCAGTCGTTTTTGCGGATATTTTTAAATCTTTTTTGCCGAGCTGCCAATAAATAAGGTCTTCTACTTCTTTATTTTGAATTTTTACAAAACCATTTCTTTGGGCAATAAGTCCTTCCAATGGCAATTGCAACGCATAGCCGTTTTTAAGTTGTTTATCTGTCGGGATGTTACCGGTTTTATAATCTATGATATTGATTTTCCCATTTTTTAAGACATCTACACGGTCAGCAATAGCGGTAAATGATATATCTCCTGCCGGTAAAGTATATTTTATTTCTCCCTTAATTTCATTGTTTACTTTAAGAACTTCCAAACGATACTCCCTTTCTTGTTGAATAATCCATTGTGCCGTGACTGCAAATTTAGGCATCCAAAAAGCCGCTAATTCTTTGGCAATATTTTGTTCTGAAAAATGCTTTTTACCTAAATCTAAAAGGATTTCTAATGCATTGTCAGGAAGATTTTCAGGATATTGATTGTTAAAATCCTCAATAATTGCATGGATAAGCGTGCCATAGGCTCTTTGATCCAAAGGCATATCCAAATCGTTTAACGGATACAGTTTTAAGATATATCTGGCATAAAATGAATACGGATCAGACATCAATAAATCAACCGCACTTGCCGAAAAGCTTCTCGGGCGCGCATTAACCGGCGGAGTTGGTTGTGGTGGCCTTATCGGTTGATAATGTGATGGTTTATCTATGCTATGTATAAAATTATAAAAATCAGGATTTATAAGTTGCTCAATATCCGAGCCGAGCGCTTTTAATACTGTTTGCAAGCGCAGTAGCCAACGCGATTTTTTCATCGGCACGCCGTCAACACGTTCGGCTCGCGTCAAAATAACGTTATCCGCAGCTAAAAAACAACATAAATCAGCAGCTAAAATCCCGATATTTTTTTCCGGTAATGCAAACCCAAAATCTTTCTTCATCGGGCGCGACATCCACATATCGGCATTTGCCGGTTTGGGCCACACGCCTTCATTAACTTCCCCCAAAATCACATAATCAAAATTGCACAGCCTTGCTTCTATCGGTCCTAAAATACTTAAACGCGGATGCATACCATAATTTGCACGCACGGTTTCCATACTCATTAGGGTAGAAAACAGCGCCGGATAATCGCTTCCTCTTATATCCCCCAAAGATTTAGCTGATGCTAATATTTTTGTGATAAATTGCGCACCACATTTACCGGCATTTCCTCGCCATAATACTTTATCACCTGAAATATTTTGTGATGACGCAATTTTTTCTGCAAGTTCAATATGTTCCTTTAAGATGGCTTCAAAAGATATTTTTTCCGCTTTAAGCATATCCGCAAACGGTGTCAATTCAGTATAGATATTTTCTATAAAGTCATCATTCTCATTATCAGAAATGTTACGTTGTTGACGAAGCTTTGTTTCATAGCGGTAGACTCTATTCCGAAATTCTGCGGCATCTAGCCCGAATAAAGCAAACGGATGTTTCAAAAGACTAAATATCTTAACTTCTGAATTTAGTTCTTCTGTCGCTTCCATAATTAGCCGCAAAAAGATACCTAAAGGACAAAGATGAAAAGGTGTTCCTGCCGAATCGTCAATGTTTATATCAAAGCGTGCTAATTCTGTTGCCACGCGTCTGGCTAAATTGCGATCATAGGTAATCAGCGCAGCCGTTTTTTCAGGATATGTTAGCACTTCACGCATTTTTAAGGCAATAGCGGTTGCCTCATCTCGTTCTGTATCACAATTTATAACTTCCATTCCTTGCAAAACTGCATCCACATCAATTTTATTTTCTAATCGGCGCCATTCGTCAGATACTTCTGCCGGACGCATTAGTTCGGATATAAACTGTTCTTTCAGCGGATTTTTAGGGGGAATAATATCAACGATTTCCTTGCGATTTACCTCTAATTTATTTAAGAGTTCCTTAAGTTCAAATTGCGGATGCGTCTCATCCACATAAGACCAATATGTATCATCAGCAAATGTATCAATTCCTGAAAAATAGATTTCACCTTTAGGTAGTTCCTCTATAACCTGCAAAACTGCTACAATTTGAGGAAAACTTGCGGTAATACCGGCTGCCACAATATGTCTGGTGGTTTGGCTTTTTTGCCAAATTTCTGCTTGTTTGAATAGGACATCTTTCCTTGCATCGCATAAATCAACGGCATTGCGCTCTTTTAATATCAATGGCCAATATTCGGTAATAATTTTTAAGAGCTTTAATGTTTCTTGCCAATGTGTTGCATACTTTTCCGGCACTAAATCTGTCAGTTTGTCAAATGACAACCCTAGTGTTGAAACCATATCTATCAAATTAGCTAAATCAATTGCCAAGCTTAATGCTTGTGCTGAAGAAATCTGTTTTAGCCCAAATGTGTTTGGTTTAGACATTATTAACCGCACAAAGAGGAATAATCTTTCTTCTTTGCTAATAACAGTTTTATCTGCAAATGAAGTTAGATCCCCACTAAAAAACAACTCATCATCATCTATTTCGGCAATCGGAACAATCTCCGGCAAAATTGCCGGTGTAAGCCCCTTGTGACGAACAAAAGCATTAATAAGCGATTGGCAGGCTCGTCTGTTTGGTACTAAGAACAACATCTCACTTAAGCCGATATCGTCATCTTGATATTTTCTTAAGTAAATCTCTGCTACTGCATCCCAAAAGGAACAGCTTAACGGTATATTAAAAATGTTGTTGCGCTTATTCATTAAAGTCCGTCATTATCCGTTAAATAACTAATAAGTTTCTGTAACGCACGACCTCGGTGCGAAATTTTATTTTTTTCCACACTGTCAAATTCTGCAAATGAACGATTAAATCCGGTCGGGACAAATATCGGATCGTATCCGAATCCGGCATCACCACTCTTATGGGTGGATATATTACCATCCACTCGCCCCTCAAAGGCTTTATATTTGCCGCTCGGATATGCTAATACGATAACACATGAAAAATGTGCGGCGCGATTGCTAGATTTTGTTTCAGCCAATTCATTTAATAATTTTTCTATTCCTTTATTAAAATCGCGGTTTGGTGCATAACGGGCCGAATATACACCGGGACGCCCGCCCATGGCATCAACACACAGTCCCGAATCATCTGCAATACAAGGCATATTCTTTTCTTTTGCGGCGGCTAATGCTTTAATATAGGCATTTTCTTCAAAAGTTTTACCGGTCTCTTCAACATCAGGTAATTCCAAATCATTTCCGGACAGAACCTTTATTCCCAGAGGCGCCAACATATCACGAATTTCTGAAATTTTACCATTATTATGGCTGGCAAAGATAAGTTCTTTATACTTTTGCATTTTATTTCTCCCGTTGATAATCTTCAATTGCTTTTATTACTCTTTTTACGGTGTTTTCCACCGCCTCATTTTGGGTTGTTACGACTATATCTGCTTGGCGATAATACGGATATTCATTATCAATGTATGATTGTAGTTTGCTCTTTATTTCAGAATCGCTACATTGTAAAAAAGGCCGGCGTTTTCGTCCTGTAGTGCGGTGATACAGCACATCAATATCGGCTTTAAGCCATACTGTGAGCGCTTTTTCTTTAGCAATTTTGCGCGTTTCTTCGGCCACAAAAGCACCTCCCCCAGAAGCAAGCACGCATGGCGTTCCGTTAAGCAAACGCTTCATTATTCGTGCTTCACCGGCTCGGTATTCTTCTGCCCCAAAACACTTAAAAACATCAATTACGGCAAGCCCCGCAGCTTTTTCTATTTCTTGATCACCATCCACAAACGGTAATGAGAGCCTCTTAGCCAGCCTTTTACCAACGCTGGTTTTACCGCTACCAATCAGTCCAACAAGCAAAATGATTTTATCTGTTATCATCTTTTTACTACTTTGTTAATATGTTTAATTACAAGATACCGTGTTCTTTGTAAAAATCAAGAAGATATAGATTATTTATGACAAATGATAAATATAGCGACGATAATTTTGACTTTTAGCTTGATTGCTTTGGAATAACTGTTAATATTTATTGCGAACAATTTAACAACTGGGGGGAACCATGAAAACAAAAAATAGAAGTATGCTTTATGTTTTTTTGATTATACTTGTTGCCGGTATAGCTTATACGGCATGCAAAGATATTACACCTGTGCAAGAACATATTCAAAGTGATGTAGACATAAAGTTGAGTAAATGAGAGATTTAATACAAGAATTTATCAATGTTAAGGTTGTAGAACGCGGCGTATCTGTTAATACAGCTAAGTCATACAATTTGGATATGGTTCAGTTTAAAAATGCGATTGCTCCGGTAGATATACAAAGTGCTACAACCAATGATATTGAAAATTACCTGAATTGTATTAAAGCAACAAATGTCAGCCCGAGAACTATTGCAAGAAAAATGTCTTGCATTCGCGAATTTTATAAATTCTTACAAAGTGAAAAAATTATAACCAATAATCCGACAATTCGGTTGCACACACCTAAAATCGGCAAAACTCTGCCAGATTTTTTAACAATGGATGAAATAAACAAACTTTGCAGCTCGCTGGAAGAAAAAAAAGACTTCTTAACTTTGCGACTGAAAATTATGTTACAGCTTATGTATTCATCCGGTATGCGTGTTTCAGAAGTTGTTGCTCTGCCCCTAAATGCTGTTAATTATGACCAACATACCGTTCTTATTTTTGGCAAGGGCAGCAAAGAAAGAGTTGTGCCGGTAACACAAAAAACGATTAAAGATATTTTAGTGTATATGGAATACAGACAACAGTTCCTGGGTAAGAAAAAAAGTAAATGGCTTTTTCCGTCGCTCAGGGCTGCAGACGGTCACATCACGCGCGACGGATTATTTAAGAATTTAAAAAATTTAGCCATCAATGCCGGAATCAATCCCTCGCGAATCCACCCGCATATTTTAAGGCATTCCTTTGCAACGCACCTGATAAACAAAAAGGCAGACTTGCGTTCTATCCAAAAAATGCTCGGGCACGAAAATATAAGCACAACCGAAATTTACACACATGTCACCACAGAACATCTGACAGAAGTCGTAAAAAAATATCACCCTTTAATGCAAGAAAAAAATCATGAAAAAATATAAAATAGATATATCTTCGGAGCGACACAATCGTGATTTGGAAAGTTTAGGCAGTATTTTTATCCCTTTGGTAGAAGGGGCTGTTTCTTCTGATGATTTAATAGGAGTTGAAATAACTTTACATTGGGAAGATATTATCGGAAAAGATATTTACAATTTCAGCACTCCGAAACAAACAAAATTTGACCCTAAAGCCAATAAACGCACTTTATATATAGATGTTCCGGTGGGCGGATTTGCCTTAGAACTGCAGCATAAAGAAAATTATATTTTGAACAAAGTAAATGCTTACTTTGGCTACAACGCCGTGCATAAATTGAATATTAACCAAAACATGAATATGTTACCTAAAAAGATTGTATCTGACGTGTCTCGAGATCAGAAAAAAGAACTTACACCTGATGAAGAAAAATATTTACAAGAAGTATTACAGGAAATAAAAGATGAAAAATTAAGAGAAATTTTAACAAACCTTGGTAAAAGTATTATGACGAATAAAAAGGAGTAAAATTGTGTTGATACGAAAAATAAGTAAATGTATTGCCGCTGTCTTGGTTTATATCATGTGCGCTTACGGTTATCTCACTACTAAAGGATTTGTTTATGATGGAAATCATTTTATTCTATCAAATAACGCAGAGGCTTGGGAAAACAGCGAGTTTCAAATAAGCGAAGACGAAATACGCGGATTAGGCGATCCGAACTCACCATTAACCATGTATACAATCTCGGCTGTGACCTGCTCTCATTGCAGAGATTTTCATAAATTTACACTACCCAAGCTTGAGCGTGACTTTATCTCAAAAGGTCTTCTACGTTTTGTTTACATTCATTTTCCAGCAGATGAAACCACCATGCGCGCAGCAAAATTATCTTATTGTTTGCCTAAAGATAAGTTTTATGACTTTATTGCTGACTTGTATGATAGCAGAGATTGGCAATTTTCCAGAAACGAAGCAATTCTTGAAAATCATGCCAAGAAGTTTGGGATGACAGATGCAGATATAGAACAATGCAAGCAAGATAAAAAAATTACAAGTGATCTTTTGCGCATACGCGAAAACGCTTTCAAAGCTTTTCATATTACGGCAACCCCAACAATTGTCGTAAAAACACAAAGTGGCGAGAATGTTGTAGAATTCAACGGTTATGATGAATTAAAGCAATATTTGGATACTCAATTACCTCAATAATTTGAAATGACAGAAACATCTGAGAAAATAAAAGAACTAGCGCAAAAAATAGAGGCAATGAAACAGCCATCTTCGCCCGAAAAAGCAGTAAAAACTGTTTCGTTTGGGGCTCAGGCTGTGCGAGTTTGCATTGATCTAATATCCGGTGTTATTGTCGGTTCATCTATCGGGTATATTTTGGATGAAATGTTTGACTTTAGATTTATTTTCCTGTTAATATTCACCATATTTGGTGGCGCAGCGGGAATATTAAACGTTGTCCGCTATATCAATCGAAATCAAGAGCATAAAGAGGAAAACTGACGTGTCTGACCTAATGGAGCAATTTGCAATTAAAACAGTAAAGCCTTTAGAACTAAACGGCTATAATGTCAGTTTTACAAATTCCTCTCTATTTATGGTTATTGCTGCCGTATTTATTGTATTAGCATTTAGCCTGTGTCTTAAAAAGAAAGCCATTATTCCAACCAAGGCACAATGTATTCCCGAAAGCATTTATGAGTTTATCTATAACATGATAGAAAGCAATATCGGTAAAGAAGGATTGCGTTATTTTTCATTTATCTTCACTTTGTTTCTCTTTGTGATAATGGGAAATGTATTGGGTATGATGCCATATTGTTTTACATTTACATCACATTTTGCCGCTGTCGGAGCCTTATCCGTTATGGGGCTTTTGTTTAATGTGGCTATGGGAATTAAAAAAAGAAAATGGGGATATTTCAGAACCTTTTTACCGCACGGCGTTCCGCTGTGGCTTGCGCCGCTCATGGTTCCGATGGAACTTATTTCTTTAGCGACCGAGCCTTTTAGCCTAACAGTTCGTTTGGTTATGAATATGATGATCGGACACATCATCTTAAAGTTGTTTGCCGGATTTATCGTCATGATGGGAGTATTTGGAATAATCCCAATGATTTTTGATGGCTTTATTATTGTATTTGAGTTATTTATTGCATGTTTGCAAGCGTATATATATACAATCTTGTCGTGCATATATTTAGGGCAGGCCTTAAACGGGCATTAATTTTACTTTGAAAGGAAAAACAAATGGAAAGTCTATCACCTGAAACAATGAAATATTTGAGTGCTGCTATCTGCACATTACCGATGGCCGCAGTTGCATTGGGTATTGCAAAGTTTTGGTCTACTCTGCTGGAAAATGTCGGACGCAATCCGCAAGCCAACAAAGAGCTCAGTGGCTATTCAATGATTGGTTTTGCCACCATTGAAGCTATTGGCTTGTTTAGTCTTGGTGTTGCTTGCGCTATCTTATTTATGTAGAAAGAAATAAAATGCCGCAGTTTGATGTATCAACATATATGCCTCAAATATTTTGGGTGCTGGTTATTTTTTTCTGTTATTGGCTGTTAATGGATAAATTTCTTATACCCAAAATAGCTGAAATGGTCGAAGCACGTAAGCGCAAATATAACGACTTTATTTTAAAAGCGGAAGAAATAAATAAAAAAGCCCAAGAATCTTTAGCGCAATATGAAAATACATTATCTGCGGCAAGAGCCGAAGCTAATGCTCAAATTGCTAAAAATGAAGCTGATTTGAAAGAGCTTATCACTCAAAAAGAAACCGAGCTTAAAAAAGAATTATCAGCTAAAATGGCAGAGCATGAAGAAAGGTTAGTAGCCGAAAGAAAAAATATCTTAAAAAAGATAGATGAATTATCAGCCAAAACCGCGTATATTGCTGTGCAACAACTAGATTTGCCAGTAATCACTCGTAAAGATATTGACGAATTGGTAAAAAGAGGAGAAAGTTTATGACAGTTTCCCCTACAATGGACGATTTAGTTGAAAGTGTTGCTAATATGCCGGAAGTTGAAGAAGTTTTTTATCTGAGCGCAGAGTTTTGGGTATCTGTTACATTTGTTATTGTTGTCGGAATTTTATATTCGCCACTGGCTAAAAAAGCAAAAGAGTTACTGTTAAAACGTATTGAACGTATAAAAAAAGAGTTAAGTGATGCTGAAAATATCAAATTGGAAGCACAAAACCTTTATGCCGATACCGAGAGAAAACTAAGTAACATCGATAAAGAAATAGAAGATATTGTTGCAAATAAAAAATATCTCATTGAAGAAACAAAAAATAAAAAAATAAGCGAGCTTAATTATGCAATACAGCGTAAGAAGGCTGATTTAGATGCTGAAATTGAGCAAACATCTGCACAGATAGAACAAGAAGTTAAAACACTAGTTTGTCAAAAAACAATAAGGCTATTACATCAGATTATTAGCGCAAAATTAACTAAAAAAGAATATAGTGCATTAATAGATAACTCCATAAAAAATATTAAAGAGATGATAATAGGCGGTTAACATGACAACAAACTCCGAGGATAAAGAAATATTGGAATATAATTGGTCTGACTTACATGTTGACCAGAATTACGATTTTTTTATATCAGATGAAAGATACGCTGATAGTTTAAGAAAGGTCAATCCGAGCGATAAAGAAATATTCTTAAAGCATTTGTTGGCCATTCCGCATCGTGACCGCTCTTATTCAATGAGTTATAAGGGAACTTTTTTTCGTGTAGAAAACGTTCGGAGTATCAGTGGCGAATTGTATAGTTTACGTCGCATGCCGCTATCTGTTCCAAGTATCCATAATTTAGGATATAATCACCGCTTTGTGCAGCATATATTATCTCTATCTTCGCACAGTGGATTGATATTGTGGGCAGGCCCTACCGGACAAGGTAAAACTACAGCGATATCTTCTTTATTGACGGAATATTTAAATCTCTATGGAGGTTTTGCTTATACAATTGAAGACCCTGCCGAAATGCCGCTAGAAGGAGAATATCAGGCTTTTAACGGTTCAATCGGTTTGTGCAAACAGGTTGAGGTTAAACATGATGACTGGGGTATAGAATTAAAATCAGCCCTAAGAACAAAGCCTCGTTATATTTTCATTGGCGAAATCAGAACGCCTGATGCGGCAAAAGAATGCTTGCGTGCCTCTATTTCCGGGCACTTGGTTTTGGCTTCCATTCACGCCAGTTCCATACCTGATGCATTAAGTTCTTTGGTAAAATATGCCAGTTCCGATATGAGCGAAACTGCTTCTTATGATATTTTATCTCGCGGTATTTTATGCGTTGTTAAACAAGAATTAAGTGGGCTTGGTGATCGTTGCCATCCGGTAATAGAAACATTGTTTGCTAACCCAGATTTAAACAGCGGTTGTACGGTGCGTTCCATTATTCGTAGCGGAAAATTAAACTTGGCTACTTCCATAGAAACCCAAAAAATCAGAATTGAAAAAGGTATTCCTCTGTTTCAATAAGCGCTACTTTACATTCGCTTTTCTAAATGAAAAATATTTATGCACAAAAAAGGTGATGACTGTGATAATGCATACACAGAATATCTGTGCCACTGCTTTATTTAAGTTTGGGACGCTGTTTAAAACACTGTCAGGTGGTAAAGTTTCCGCTATATGCACAATGCTTACAAAAAAGGCAAGTAGCCCCGTATTTACAAAATAAAGCACGATATATGATGAAAATGCCTTACTGTATTCCTTCCAAAAGCTGCCGGTGCTTCTAAAAACATAATATCGCATGGTGGCAATAGAGATATTGATATTGATGAGATTCATTAAGAACAGCGAAAGTTGCTCTTTACCGTCTGTTGCATACAAAAAACCGTAATATATCAAAAAGGATACGGCGGTATTAAATCCGCCGACCAGTAAAAAACGGAGTTTTTCGTTTTGCTTAAACCAGATGTCTTCTAAGAATTTATAAGCTTTTACAACACACATTTTTTCCCTTTCTTGGGTATCATATATCAATTTCAGCTAAATAAAAGCAAAAAAATTATTTTCTTGCAAATAAATCGATTAGTGGTAAAAAGGCAAAGTATTTTCAGGAGAATAATAATGGCCGTTGATAATGATACCGTAAGAAGAATCGCCTTTTTATCCAGACTTAAGGTTGAACCGGATAAATTGGAAGAAACAAAAGAAGAGTTTAATAAAATCCTTAACTGGGTGGAAGAACTTGGCGAAGTTAATACCGATAATGTTGAGCCTTTGGTTTCGGTTAATAATGAATCTTTGACTTTGCGCGAAGATAATGTGACCGCCGGACATATCAGCCAAGAAATACTAAAAAATGCACCGGCTCAGGAATTCGGTTATTTTGTGGTACCAAAGGTTGTGGAGTAAGATGATGAGTGATTTAACAGATTTAACCATTAGCGAATCGCTTAAAAAATTAAGAAATAAAGAAATTTCTCCGGTGGAGTTGACTAAGGCTTATGTTGAAAATATGGAAAACAATAATGCCAAATATAATGCCTATGTAACAACCACCGCAGAGCTTGCTCTTGCACAGGCACAAGAAGCAGAAGCCAGATATCAAAACGGCACCAATCGTCCGCTTGACGGAATAGCGTTGGGTATAAAGGATTTATTTTGCACCAAAAATATTCGCACTACGGCTTGTTCACATATCTTAGATAATTTCATCCCGCAATATGAATCAACCGTTACACAGCATTTGCTTAATGACGGAGCCATTTTTTTGGGTAAACTAAACCTTGATGAATTTGCCATGGGCGGCAGTAATGAAACAAGTTATTTCGGGCCGGTGGTTAATCCGTGGAGCAAAGATGTTAAACTTGTTGCCGGCGGTTCTTCCGGCGGTTCGGCGGCGGCCGTGGCGGCAAAAATGTGTGCAGCAGCAACCGGAACGGATACAGGCGGTTCCATCCGTGAACCGGCGGCATTTTGCGGTGTAACCGGCATTAAGCCGACATACGGACGTTGCTCTCGCTATGGAATCGTGGCTTTTGCATCATCTCTTGACCAAGCAGGGCCTATTGCCAGAGATGTTACCGATTGTGCCCTTCTCTTAAACAGTATGGCCGGATATGATGAAAAGGACTCCACTTCATCTAAAGAAAGCGTGCCTGATTTCAGTTCATTTATCGGGCAGGATATTAAAGGCTTAAAGGTAGGCATTCCTCAAGAATATCGGGTTGACGGGTTAAATCCTGAAGTGGCTCAATATTGGGATAAGGCGGCAGAAATGTTAAAAGCCTCAGGTGCAGAAATTGTATCTATCTCTCTTCCTCATACCAAATACGCGCTTCCGACATATTATGTGATTGCACCGGCAGAAGCATCTTCTAACCTTGCCAGATATGATGGCGTGCGCTACGGTGAGCGTGTTGAAGGTAACGGGCTTGATGAGCTTTATATCAACTCCCGCACCGAAGGTTTCGGTAAAGAGGTTAAGAGACGTATTCTTATCGGCACATACGTTTTATCAGCCGGATATTATGACGCCTATTACCTTAAGGCACAAAAAGTTCGTCGCTTGATTAAAAATGACTTTGATGAAGCGTTTAAGAAGTGTGATGTCATCTTAACCCCGACAAGCCCGATAGAGCCGTTTGCTATTGGTGATAAAAAGATGTTAGAAAACCCGATTAATATGTATCTTAATGATGTGTTTACGGTTTCAGTCAATCTGGCAGGTTTGCCGGCGATGAGTTTACCTATCGGGTTGTCTCAAAAAGGTTTACCGTTTGGTATGCAGCTTATCGGCAAAGCTTTTGATGAGGGCACTATTTTTAAGACAGCGTATCAGTTGGAGCGCAGTGCAAATTTTGTGAGGATGTAAAAAATGGCAGAATATATTATCACAACAGAAAAAGGAAAGTGGGAAGTTATTTGCGGTTTGGAAATCCATTGCCAAATCATCTCACAATCAAAAATCTTTTCCGGCGCTTCTACCGAATTCGGCGATGATGTAAACGAAAATGTATCTTTTGTTGATGCAGGTATGCCGGGGATGTTGCCGACACTTAACAAAGAGTGTGTGCACCAAGCGATTAAAACAGGTTTGGGACTTAATGCGGTTATCAATAAGTATTCCGAATTTTCACGTAAAAACTATTTTTATGCGGATTTACCGCAAGGTTATCAAATTACGCAATTCCAATATCCGATTGTCGGCGAAGGTGCTGTTGATATTGATTTACCAGATGGCACAACAAAGACTATCCGCATTGAGCGTATGCATATAGAGCAAGATGCCGGTAAATCTATCCATGATATGTCTCCGACCAAGAGTTTTATTGACCTTAACCGCGCCGGTGTCGGCTTGATGGAAATTGTAACCAAACCAGACTTTCGCTCGCCGGATGAAGCCGGAGCATTTTTAAGAAAATTGCGTTCTATTCTTCGCTATCTCGGGACTTGTGACGGAAACATGGACGAAGGCTCTATGCGTTGCGATGTCAATGTCTCTGTGCGCCCATACGGATCTGATGAATATCGCACACGTTGCGAGATGAAAAACGTCAACAGCGTTAAGTTTGTGATGCAAGCAATCGAATCGGAGGCTAAGCGTCATATTGAAGTTTATGAAAACGGTGGCGATATTGCGCAGGAGACGCGTCAGTTTGACCCTGCCACACAAACTACCAAAGTTATGCGTAAAAAAGAATTTGCTCACGATTATCGTTATTTCCCCGAGCCGGATTTACCGCCATTGGTTTTAAGTGATGAATTTATCAATAAAATCAAAAGCGAATTAGTGGAATTACCGGATGCGAAGAAAGCACGGTTTGTGAAAGATTTGGGTTTAACCGCCTATGATGCTATGGTCATCTGCGAAAACAAAGAGACTGCAGATTTCTTTGAAAAGGCGGCCAAGGGACATGACGCCAAAAAGGTTGCTAACTGGCTGATGGGCGATTTCTTTGCGATGCTCAATGAAAAGAAATTGGAGCTTAAGGATAGTCCGGTATCGGCTGAAAACTTGGGCGCTTTGGTTGAGCTTATCACCAGCAACGTGATTAACGGCAAAACCGCTAAGGATGTGTTTGCCATCATGGCAGAAACCAGCGAGAATCCGGAAAAGATTGTGGATGAAAAAGGCTTAAAGCAAGTAACGGACACCGGTGCCATTGAAAAGCTGATTGATGATTTGCTTGCCTCTGCCACAGACAATGTGGCGGCTTATCGTGGTGGCAAAGTCGGTCTATTCGGTTGGTTTGTCGGTCAGATTATGAAGCAATCGCAAGGCAAAGCGAATCCGCAAGTGGTTAATGAGTTGCTGAAGAAGAAGTTGGGGTAATTTAAGGGAAAAATTTGAATGTCTGATTGCAAATGGATGCCGGTTGGCAAAAATTCATTTACGCTTTAATAAACTAAAATTTTTGCCACCGGATATTTGCTTCTATCCATCTCAAATTTCGCCGCTTAAAGTGACCAATACTTTTTTATACTTTGGATAGTTGTTCCCTATTCTTTATCAACATAAAAATCTTTCGCTGTATTTTACGAATAAAAGAGCGTTTTTTTAGTTTTAAGCATAAGACGGATACTTCGTGGTCTTCGCCATATTTGTGCAATAATACACAAGCTCTATGTTGACCATCCATTACCTGTTTTTTATCGTTCACAATAATTATGTATCTTGAATTATAGCCACTTGTTTCTATGCTATTGATTAATTTATTGTATCGTTCAAGGCTCATATTTATGTGTAATACAGATTGATGATATTTACAGTATTGTTCGTATCCTTGTTTATTTCCATCTAAATACTGGTATGGTTTAACATTTTTTAGTGGTGTGTTTTCGTAAGATATGTCTCCTAATTTAATTTTGATAATTTTGTATTTTTTTAATGAGCAAAATTTTAATCGGCGATTAAAAAACTCTTCATCTATGTGAAAACGTTTATCATTCAACAATTGATTTGTCGTTCCGTAGAATAAATCTTTTAATTTCATAGTCCAAACTCCCTTTTTGGTTAAAAACAAAAAAGTCGCCGGAAAGGCGACTGGAAGTTGGTAACTATAGTAGAATAGTGCGACATATTGACTATAATAATAGCGTATTTTGCCACCTTCCAGTCATTAAAACCAGAAAGCGTGCAATGTTTCGTCTTCGCACATCAGACGTCTACTAAGAGGTTACCACACCCCAGACAGGAACACCCTATCCGTGAATAAGGATAAAAAGAAAAACACTAAAAGTAAAGCAGAAAAACAAAACGCCGATGATAGTTTTAAGAGTTTGCCACGCGGTTTACGCCCGCTTGCAATGACGTAGGTGGAAGACATATCATTTACATCGTCATGCCCCGAACGAGTGCAACGAGTGAGGTCAGGCATCTTCTGATTAATTTGAAGACCGCTAACCTCACTCGCTTATGCTCGTTCAGGCGGTGACGGATAGAACTTTCGGCTTAAAATTCGGTTGTCTAGGGTAAAAATCGGCTTATAAACATAGACATTAGTTTTATATAACCTTTATATCGTAAAAACAATGCGTTATATTTTTGTGTCTGATAACCCTGCGTCATCCCGAATTTATTTCGGGATCTCATGAGATGCTGAAACAAGTTCAGTATGACACAATTGGGATTTAGGATGGCGCTATTGGAGTTCGGAGAGAGGACTTGAGCGAATTATAAAGGAGTTAGGTCTTATGAACAAGGTTAATATTGCGAACTATGTAATTTATGACTTGGCGAATCGGTTTCATGGCACGGCACATGCCGATATGGATATGGAAATGACCGATTTTGTGGCAGAAACTTGGCACAAAAAACACTTTGTTTCTGCACCGCATGGCATTAAACAACATCATAATGAGAATCTGCACCGTAAATTCCTTATCTAAATATCTGTCAATATAGCAATATGAAGAGCTTTAAAATCTGTTTGGCGCACATACCTCTATCGCGTTGATTATAATTGCGAGGTGAGATATGAAAAAGAAAACAGACCTATTAGATGACAATATGATTTTTGTCGGCACAATTTATGATAGCTTTGAAGCTTTAGAAGAAACGCTCGGCAAACTCAAATTAGAGCGCCCTCTATTTTTAACCCACATTGCAAAAATGGCCTTTGCCGAAGAGGTTTTTAAGCGTGCAGAAGATGCACCGCAATGCCGTTTTATTCCGCGAAAGGATATTCCCAAAACAGACAGATTATTCAACTAACCCAAATAAAGAGAGCTCATTTTATAATGTTTTATCGCATGACGCACTAAAACACCGATGATTGCGGCCAGTGGAACAGCTAACATTAAGCCTAAGAAGCCTAGCAAAACTCCACCTGCCAACAAGGCAAACATTACCCATACCGGATGAAGCCCGACATTTTCTCCTACCAATTTCGGGGTTAGGAAGTTACCCTCTAAGAACTGGCCAGCCATAAACACGCCAACAACGTATAACACATGCGTAACATCACCATATTGCGCAAAGGCCAACACTACGCCCAAGATAAAACCAGTGATTGAGCCGACGTAGGGGATAAACGAGATAATACCGGCGATAAAACCGACTAACAAGCCTAATTCCAAGCCAACGAGTTTTAAGCCAATGGAATAAAATGCACCCAATATCAAACATACACTAATCTGCCCGCGAATAAATCCGGCAACGATTTTATTTATCTCTTGCATCACATCTAAGATTTTCTTTTTGGATTTTTTAGGAAGTAACCCCTCAAACTTTTTCACAAAAAGGCCCCAGTCACGCAACATATAGAAGGTTACTATCGGGGTAATCAGTATCAGTGAAACGAGGTTGATTAGGGCAAAACTGTTGGATAAAAGTTTATTTAAAACCTTGCCGACAAACTTTAGTCCATTACCAATATTGTCTTTAACCATGGTATCCAAACCGCTGTTTTTCAAATCCGGAAATTTCTCGGCAAAACCGTCTAAAGCCGGTTTAATCTTATCCATAATCAGGCGAAGATACTTAGGTGTTGCTTGCAAGAGCAAAGAAACTTGATTTTCAATCATTCCGCCTAAAAGCCCAAATGCCGGCACAATGATTAAAATGGCTAAAACACAGACAAGCAAAGTTGCCCATAAACGTGATATTTTTAGTTTTTGGAGCTTTTCTACCGCCGGATCAAGCAAATATGCCAACAAAATACCTGCCACAAACGGCATTAGCACCGAGCGCAACACATACAACAGATAAAAAAAGATAACAAAAATGACCAACCACACATAGGGGCTGACATAAAGCATTCTGCGATTAGCGGTTGGGTTATTGGTTGATGACATAGTGTTCTCCCTCTTTTACAAAATTATAGCCGTTAGCAGTTAACGTTGCTTGAAGTTTTTCTATGGCGCCACTGTATTTAAAATTAAAATGCACCTTTCCGGTTGACATAGAAACAATATTGACATCCTGCACTTGCGGATTGTTATTGAGCAAATTCTTAAGCTCTGCCCATGCGCTTAAGCGCGGATAGTTATAAATAACTTCTACCTGCTCTTGTGAATATATGGTGTTTTCTTCTACAGCGATGGCTTTTTTATTATCCTTAAATGTATCCAAAACCGCCGCAACGGAATCTGCCGGATTTGCGCTATTGATGTTGATTATCCGTTCTTCTCTTAACGGAAAAGATTTAATGAATATCTTTTTATCTTTTTCGGAATACTTTAAGACATAAATACCGTCTGCATGATTAAAACTCTTCAGCTCGTTATATTGTCCGTCTGCCATATTATAAACGCTTTCGGCTTTAACCATAGCAATATTTCCTAAGTTTTTCCCTATCACAGAAAAACTCAAATTGCCTTTTTGCATATTTTTATGTGCCAAAAGTGTTTGACGCCAAGCGTTGTCATCGCTCCAAATATCTATATTACCGTCTTTATCCTCATATAAAGGGATAAGCAAAATGTTTTGCTCTTCACCAATGATAATCGGCATATTGTTCTCCGCCATATAGGCTTTTAAGATTTTTTCATCAACACTAATCCGCAAATCGGCAATATAGCGCACGTCTGATGTCTTTTCCATCAAGACCATTACGCCGGTGATAAAATGCTCTAACTGGTTATCATTTAATTTATTTATCTCTTTAACGCTTTTATCGGTGCTTATCCCTAGCACAACCTCGGAAAGTGCGTCACGCATGGCCTTAGATATGGCCTTTTGCTTGGCTTCGGAAACATTCTTATCCGTTACATCAACATTCACGTCTGCTTCGTATTTTGGGGCAGCTGAAGCACCGGCACAAACACTTATTAAAAACACCAAACTTAGCAATATCTTTTTCACGGTCACTCTCTCCTTTTTGCTCTAAACACTTCTTCTTTATATCAAATAAGCATAAAAAGCAAACTTTTTTATTGCCTTTTAAATGGTCTGTGGTATTTATCTTGTAAAATTTGTTATCACTTAACTTTAAGGATGTTAAAATGCAATTTTCTAAATACTTAAATAGCTTATTGGATCGTGCCGGCCAAAATGTTAAAACCATCGTTTTACCGGAAGGTGAAGATGAACGCATTTTGGAAGCGGCACATTATGTGGCAGAACGCAAAGCGGCTAAATTGATTATTTTTGGAAAGCCGGAAGAAATTAAAGCTTTTTATGCTAAAAACGGTTGGGGGTTTGACGGTATTGAAATCAGAGAACCGGAAAAATCACCGAAACTTGATGAATATGCCAATTTATTGTATGAAATCCGTAAAGCTAAGGGTATGACATTAGAAGAAGCACAAAAGTTGGCGGTTAACTATACTTTCCATGGGACATTGATGATGAAGGCAGGCGATGCTGACGGTATGGTATCGGGTGCCAATCACTCCACCGCTGATACAGTTCGTCCGGCTTTGCAAATTATTAAATCTGCCTATAAAGATAGAAGTGTTTCTTCGGCAGCTATTATGGTGATTAAAGATAAACCGTATATCTTCTCTGATCCGGCGATTATCATTAACCCGACTGAAAAAGAAATGGCTGATATGGCGCTTGCTTCTGCAGAGACTGCTATTCAATTCGGTTTAGAGCCTAAGGTTGCAATGCTTTCTTATTCTACCTATGGCTCCGGTCACGGTGATATGGTTGATAAGGTTAGAAACGCGACAAAACTTGCACAAGAAATGCTTGAAAATAGTCCGCTTAAGGGTAAAGCGTTTATTGACGGTGAATTGCAAGCTGATGCGGCTCTTGATGAAGTTGTTGCTAAAAAGAAAGCGCCGGGGTCTCAAGTTGCTGGTCATGCCAATGTGATGATTTTCCCTTGTTTGGACGTTGGCAATATCAGCTATAAGCTCTTGCAACGTTTTTATGGCGCAGAAGCATACGGTCCGATTATGCAAGGCTTAAATGCACCGATTAACGATTTGTCGCGCGGCGCATTGGTTGAAGATATTGTCGGCATGATTGCCATTACTGCAATTCAAGCAGTTAAATAATATAAAGGAACGTAATTGATGAAAAAAATTCTTGTATTAAATTCCGGTTCTTCTTCATTAAAATATCAGTTATTTGATGTGGAAGGCGATAAGTATAATGTTGTGGCTAAAGGTGTTGCTGACAGAATCGGCATCAACGGATCGGTTGTTGAAATTAAATTTCCTAATGGCGAAAAGCGTAAGAGAGAAGTTGCTTTGCCAACACATAACGAAGCCATTACCGAAGTTATCAGCGAATTATTAAACGGTGCGCTTTCATCTATGGACGAGATTGATGCTGTCGGGCATCGTATTGTTCAAGGTGGCGATATCTTTAAGCACTCGGTATTGGTTAATGATACGGTTATTGATCAAATTGAGGAGTTATCCGAATTAGCGCCTTTACACAACCATGCGCACGTTTTGGGCATTAAAGCGGTTAAGAAATTACTCCCGAATGTGCCGCAAACGGTTGTGTTTGATACGGCATTTCATCAAACAATGCCAAAGGAGGCCTTTTTATATGCCCTCCCCTTAGAGCAATATACAAAGCATAAAATTCGTCGCTATGGTTTCCATGGAACATCGCATGCTTATGTTTCACAAAAGGCGGCTGAGCTTATCGGTAAAAAAGGGAAAATTATTACATGCCACCTTGGTAACGGAGCCTCTATTTCGGCTGTTGAAGACGGCAAATGCTTGGATACTTCTATGGGCTTTACGCCGCTTGCCGGTTTAATTATGGGCACACGTTGCGGTGATATTGACCCGTATATTCCACTTTATATATGCAAATCTCAAAACAAGACACCTGATGAGGTTAATGAGATCTTGAATAAGAAGAGCGGTATGTTCGGTATTTGCGGTTATTCCGATAACCGTGATATCGAAACGCTTTATGGTGTTGAAGAAAAAGCAACTGTTGCCATGGACGCCTATGTTCACAGTATTCTCCGCTTTATCGGTTCATATATCGCTGTTTTAGGTGGTGTTGATGCGATTGTCTTTACCGCAGGTATCGGTGAAAACGGTTCCTTATTAAGAAAATTGGTAATTGACCGTTTGGCTTATCTCGGTATTAAGCTTGATGAAGAAGCCAATAAAAAACGCGGTGCGATTACCGAGATTTCCACACCTGATTCAAAGGTTCGCGTTTTTGTTATCCCGACGGATGAAGAGTATATGATCGCTAAAGATACAATGAAAATTGTATTCGGCGAATAAGCCAGTTTGGTCAAAAATTTAAGCCACAGTTTTAACTGTGGCTTTTTCTATTTGTATTTTTCAAGTTCTCTTGAAAGAAGACCTTTATTTTGATTAAAAAATGCTTTATCCAAATTCATTAAAATATATTTATTATCGATGTATATGCTTTCGGGGCTGGGATATGTTTTTGATTGCATATAAAGCCACATATTGATGTCTTGGTTATTGGTTTCTGCGTCATTTTCCCAATCGTTTTTAAGTATAGGATCTGTTACCTTCCAAAAGCTCTTGCCCCATACGGCAAATTTAAGTGAAACAGGGCTTGTTACTTCATCCCAAAACAAGACATACCCTAAATCCGCAGGTAATATCGTATTATCTAAAATTTCATTATTAAAATTCGGGCATCCGTCTAGACAGACATGCGATAGAAAATCAGGATAACCGAAATTGAGCGTGGCGTAACTGCCGTTAATATCAAACTTTGGATAATCAAAAAATCTTTCTTCTATACGCTTATGGTATATGCGTTCTAAATTAAATTTATAGAACACTGTCTTTTCTATTTCAAAATCTGTCCTGATAAAATAAAACAGCGTTAACAAACTTAGGCCAAATATCAAATTTTTTACAATTTGCTGTTTTGCATTCAATAATATACTTAATGCAACAGCCGATAAGCCGAAAAAGGTCCAGTAACCTATCCTAAACTTGGCATACCAAGCATTTGCAGAAACAAGATACGCCACACGTGAAGCTAAAATCAGACCGCAAACACCTATTACTGCGGCAACCTTGTTTGGACAATCTTTTATAATTTTGGTAAACAATCCAATACAAATTGCTACTATGAAAAATGTATAATATATCCCTAAATCCTGATGACTTTCAATAATATCTATAAAGCCTTTTAAGAATTCTTGCGGAATTTTTTGTAGCATTTCGAATAATGAACTGGTGCGCATGTTATACATATCAAAATTTAGCCCCAAATAAGCCGTCAAAATATAAATAATTAAACGGTTTATCAGAAATCCTAAAGCTAAAGCCGAGCCAAGGAATGCACTATCAATTATAATTTGTTTTAACGTTTGTTTTCTTGATTGATATGTAATAATTTTTCGCCCGCAAAATATTGTGGTTAAAAAAGATATATTTGGTGGATAACCTCCTAGAATAAATGCAAACCCCAAAATACTTAACAGCCATTTTTTTAGGCTATGCAGGCCTTCTGATAATTTTAACAACAAAATTATTACACTTCCCCACATTATCATCGGGACGGTGATAAAGACATAATGGAATAAAACGAAGGTATATGGTGAGCACCCCAAAAGCAGTATAAAAAGCAAATACTTTTTTTCATTTCTTGGCAAGCATAAGTAATCTGCAGATAATAAGCATAACAATGCAAGTAAGGCTAGTGAAATTATGATGTATAAGGTCGGCAATATCTGCCCGTTTAAGAATACAACCGTAAATAGATGTTGGCTATAACGTGCCTCAAACAGCCCATCACTCCAGTGAATGCCATAAATTAGTGGTTCCCAATCGTGATTACCCCACCAAAACTGAAACAGCATAAATGAATAAACAAGGCAAAATATCAGCCAGCTCTTCCAAAAGAGAGGAAAGTAAAAATCTTTATATGTGTTTTTACCACTTTTTTTCATTTATTTATCCAACTTTAAGGTTAGAAGTTCTCTATTTTTATAAAAGCTCTGCAAGTCTAATACCATTATAATGTATTTATCATCTACATATACACTATTATACTTTGCCTCGTTATACAACCAAAAACGAATATTTTTCATATTTTCTGGATTGTCCGTCCAATAGGCCTTGTCTTTCCACTTATCTTCGTTTATTCCGATGTGCCATAGGTTGCGCCCCTCTATTCCGACTTCTATGGCGGTCGGGGTAATACGTTCTTCCCAAAACAGATTGCTAACTATACCGAATATATGGTAAATAGCATAGCTTATCATTTCCGGTGTATGATAAAAATCCTGGTAGTATCTCTCACGAAAAGGTATTGCGCCAAATGTGTAAGAAATGTATTTTGGCTTCAGTTCAAAAGTGGGGTGCCTTAAAATGCTTTCTTGTATTCTTGACTGATGTTTCCTTCCGGCCGTAAAACCTAGATATTGTACTTTTTGAATTTCAAAATCTGTTTTGATAAAAAGACTTAATGTTATGATTGTCCAGAGTAAAATTAAATTTTTCATCCATTGCTTGCTTTGTCTGAGTAAAATTGATAAAGCAAATGCATATAACCCGAAGCGCCCCCAATATTCCATTCTGACAGTTGCCATATCTGAACGAGCAGATAAGATAAACGCATAACGGGAAACAACGCATAAAATCAATATTAGAGCAACATAAATCCATTTATTTGATGCTTTGCAGTAAGCTATGCTAATTGCTGTGATAAAAATAATGGCCAGTAAAATACAGTAGGTTGTATCTAAAAAAGTATATGGGTGGAAAAACTGTGTTACTGATTCTAATATATCCGTCGGTAAATGGTTAGCTATTTCTTGAGGCGAACGTATTGCTAAATTATACATCCCCGTATTTACCAAATCGGCCTGTATTAGATATTTCCGCACCAAAGAAAAACCAATATAAGCACTTGCTATTTGGCTTAGGAACATCATTCCTTTTTTGATAATTTCTTTAAGATTTTCTTGTTTGTTTACATAGTTTAAGCATCTTTTTGCCATAAACAGTGTAAAAGCCAATGCCATATTGGGTGGATAGCTACCTAGTGCTAAGAAAAAGCCTATCACCCCTAATAACCAATATTTTTTATTTTCTGATTTTTCGGTTATGTAGAGTAAAGCAACAACGCACGTTCCCCAAAAGGACAGTGGTAAAGCAATGTATACATAATAAAAAAAGATAAACAGGTATGGATTGAGCACTATAAACAGTATAAAAATCATATACGATTTAAAATTTTCCGGAATTCTCAAATATTTTGCCATTAAAATTGCTTGCAAGATAATTAACACCAAAGATAGTGAAATCACAATAATGGGTAAAATATGTCCGTCTAAAAACAGAACTGTCGGTAGATGCTGACTAAATCTGATTTCATAAAGCCCGCTTAAAAGATTCATGCTTTCTTTAATATGCTCCCAGTCGTGATTACCCCACCAAAACTGAAACAGCATAAATGAATATACAATACCGCTTATCCCAAAGCTCCATAAGAACGGTTTGAGGTAAAAAATAAGATTATTTTTTTGTATATGCGTCATTATTCTCCTTTATTATCAGCTTATAACAAAAATCCCCTAGCGCATTGCTATTTTATTTTTTACACACAAAAAAGAGCCAAGTTATAAAACTCAGCTCTTTGCTCCCACAAAAGGTCTAATTTATTGCTTATTGACTAAGACAATTTCAACACGGCGGTTTTGTTCACGTCCGGCTGCCGTTGCATTTGATGCAATCGGATTTGAAGAACCAAAACCATTGGCCAAAATGCGGTTGCCGTCAACACCTTGCGCTCTTAAATAATTAGAGATGGAATTAGCACGCATTAAAGACAAAGCATTATTGGTTGCGGCAGTACCGGTGCTATCGGTATAGCCGTTAACCTGAACCATTGTTTTGTTATATTCTTTGATTACTTTTGCAACGGAATTTAGCACCGGTTGAAAAGCAGGTTTAATACTTGCGTCGTTGCTGTCAAAGGTAATATTTCCCGGCATAATGAGATAGATTTTCCCATCTACCTGTTGAACTTGAACTCCTGTATTTAAGAGTTCTTGGCGAAGTTTCTTTGCCTGCATATCCATATATGCGCCTGTGCCTGCACCAACTGCCGCACCGGAAGCCGCACCAATTAAAGCACCTTTTTTACCACCAACGAGTGCACCGATACCTGCACCGGCTGCAGCACCAATGCCTGTTCCCCATGCGGTTTTTGCCACTTTACTTTCGCCTGTATACGGATCTGTTGCACAAGCTGTAAGCATCGAAACTGCAAGAAGACTGCAAATAAAAGATTTTCTCATATCATTTCCCCTATGTTATTAGACTAGTCTAGCGGGAAGTATATATTTTATTGCTTAATATTGTTTTAACGCCGATGCCATTTTTTGAATACATACCACATAATAAGGATTAAATACAGTGTTCCCAATCCCCAAATTATAAATTCTTTCAGTTCTCTACCGCTGATTGTTCGGGATATTTCGCTAACATTTAAGGCGCTTCCGGTGACAACAATATTGTCACTTGGCGCCTCGTGTAAGATATTTACAACATATTGATAATCAGGATTTAAGAAATCAAAATTTAAGACCAAATCTTTACCATACGGTACAACTTCGGCGGTAATAGATGAGGTTGTTTCTTCATTATCCAAATTGAAATGTTGCATTTTAGCCTCTTTTGGAATTTTAATTCTAATCGGATCGTGGCCAATATGCGATACATCTGAACCAGAGAGAGCCTGTTCTCCTTGGTTATATAGGTAAACCTTGGTTAAATAGAGGTCTTGATATTTTTTACCTAGGATATCCACGGTATAATTATTGCTATTAGAGGAAGATATAAGCTTAACCGTATTGGTATCATAACGCAAAATAGGACGACTGATATAAAATTGATAATATCCCAGAGCCATTGCCGAAACCGCCAAAATAAATGCCCCTTCTGGACTCGTCCAAAAGTTCCATATACTTTTCACGGCGTCCCTTACAAATCGCCGTTCTTTAGCTTTTTCGCTTTTTGTAAACATTGATTTTCTCCTTTGGTTTTTAAATGGGACAATTTTACTGATTTTCAAGATTTAAACACAAAAACACCGAAAGCAACGGCTTTCGGTGTTTAAATACGGTGTTCTAATATATTATCCGATATATGTATTAAGCCAACTTTCTATGGCTGACTGAGAATTAAAGCCAACTTTTGTATCCACTCTTTCGCCATCCTTAAATAAAAACATTGTCGGGATGCTCCGAATTTCATAACTGGCAGCGGTTGAAGGAGCTTCATCTACGTTCATTTTGCAGATTTTCACTTTTTCTCCATAGCTTTTATTTACTTCTTCCAAAACCGGCCCCAATTGACGGCACGGACCACACCATTCTGCCCAAAAGTCAACCAAAACCAAACCTTTTGATTTCAAAACTTCTGTTTCAAACTCGCTATCATTAATTGCTTTCATCTGTTCTCCCTTTCACTTTTTCACATTGCAGATTTATATATAGTATTATCTTTTAAATATTCAAAGATTGAAAGTAGTATAAACTTTAAAATTTATAGTTTCATCATATTACAAGTATTAGTCCACAATATGTAGGATTCTACATTTTTTTCAGGATAAAGCTTTTGCAGTAAAGCCTTATATGTGCTTAATTGATTAATATAAAGTTCAGGAACTTCTGACAAAGTTGTCGCTGCCGGCCTGTTTGTTTTATAATCCACAATAATTATTTTATCCTTATTTATGACCAGGCGGTCAATTTTTGCGGAAATAATTTTGCCGCCGACTTCACCAATTATCGGAACTTCGGCCTTGGAATTTAACCCAAAAATTTCAGGATATGTCTGACACAGATTCAAAACCTCGTTTATAATACGTGTTATTTCATATGTCGACGAATCCGGTAGCTCCGTTTTTAAGAACATTTCTGCGCGTGTCTGACGATCTTTTTCATCTATGGTTGCAATATATTGTAAAAGTTTATGAATAACCGTTCCTCGTTTATAAAAGTTTCCTAATTCTTTTAACGGAGAGGCTACAACATCTATCTCATCATTTTCATCGTGTGACGGCGCATATGGTTTTGCTAAGGTATCTTCTTTAGGAGCCGGAGTTAACAAATCGCTATAATCCGTTGGTTCTTTTCTTAAATCCGTTTTTATATTATCCTTCTCAACTGTATTTTCTTGCTCTATTTGATAAACAATTCTTTTATCTTCCGGTGGTAAAGGAACGTTTGATTTTAAATTGTCGGTCAATAATTTATACCATGAATCTTCATTAACCTTATTACTTTTGCTAAAGCCTGCTATATAAAGTCTGTCTTCCGCACGTGTTAATGCAACATATAGTAACCGGCGATATTCCTCAAAATCAGCATTACTGTTTGCTTCTTTAATGGAGGTGCAAACGTTGTCATAGCAATTTGCGTTCATCGGAAAATAAAGTAATCCGTCTTTCCATAAAAAGCCACCTTGCATTGATTTACTCTTAACACGTGCCGTATCGGCTAAAATTACAATCGGAGCTTGCAAACCTTTTGAGCCGTGAACAGTCATTATTTTTACGGTATCGCTATCCCCTTGTTCCATTTCTTTTTTGATGATAACTTCATCTTGCCCGATCCATGCCACAAATGATTCTAAAGATGGGGTATGATTTTGTTCAAAAGTAATGGTCAGATTTAAGAACTCATCTAAAATATCATCAACTTCTGACCCCATCCGTTTAATATAGTTTTGTCTGGCATTCATTTTAATCAGAATATAACTGAACAGTTCATACGGACGCGCAAAACCGACCATATTAAGCAAGTTTTTTAATTCTGCTGCTAAATTGCTATATTCTTTTCTTTTTAAGATTGAACGGAAAAGTGAACTTTCTCTTTGATGACACAAAGTAAACAAATCGTCATCCGTTAAATTAAAAATCGGAGATTTAAGCACTTCGGCTAAAGATAAATCATCTTCAGGCAACAGAAGAAACTTGCTTAGTGAAATTAAATCTTCAACTGCAATCTGCTCCAATAATTTTAACTTATCAATTCCCGCAACTTGAACCCCCTTGTCCTTGCAAGCACGAATAAACTCTTCTACAAAAGCATTACGCTGTTGCACCAAGAACATAAAATCCCCATAACGCACCGGACGATTTTTTGAGGCAAGTATTTCTTTATTTTCTACCATATCCTTAATATTTTGTGCAATTTGGCGCGCCAAAAGATTAGAAAGGGAAGTCTTTTGCTCTCTTTTCAAAGGAATTGTCCAACTGTATTCCGTCGACTTCTCCGTTTCGTCGGCACAAACAAGCGGCAGTATCTCGACTTTTCCCCCCTCACCTAAGCGAAATGGTTGGTGATTGATATGCTCACCTGATGGGACAACGCCTTTTTTGGCATTTTCTGCTTCAAACAACGTGTTTACGCAATCCATAACGGCTTTGGTGGAGCGGAAAGAAACATCCAAATGAATCTTAGCAAAGTTTTGTATCTTTTGCTCAAAGTAATGATACATTTTATCGAACTCTTTGGGATCGGCACCTTGAAAGCTATAAATAGATTGCTTTCTATCTCCAACAACAAAGACTGTTCGGGGAATTGCTTCTTCATAACTACCGAGACCTGCAAAAAATTCTTGAGTCAAAGCACGGATAATTGCCCACTGGTCCGGTGATGTATCTTGTGCTTCATCAATTAAGATATGATCAATGCCACCATCAAGCTTAAACAACACCCAATCTGCCACTTCCTGATTTTCCAACAGGCGTCTGGTGATAACTATTAAATCTTCATAGTCAAGTGCGGCATATACAGTTTTATAAGCATTATACTGCTCGATAATATTTTTAGCAATTTGCAAAACCGCAACAGTTGCTTTTAATACTCTTAGAGCCGCAAAAGTGTTGTCTGCCGCTAATAGTCGCTCAGCTTCTTGTTGTAAAAAGGTTAAAACTTCCGGATATTTCTCAGCTATGCCTTTAGTCATTAGTTTAGCGCGAATCGTTCCCTCTCCGGTAATCAAAACAGAGCGGTAATTATCATAGTCCAAAGCAGATAAATGCCCCCAAATTATCGAATTTAGTTTTTCGGCTTTATCTATATCGGTTTTGGTGCCCTTATTTAGTGCTTTTACGGCTTCTTTTAGCTGGTCGGTATCTATATTTTGCAAAATCTGCTGTTTTAAGTCATCTTCTCGGTCTGCATATTTAACACCCAGACTTTGTTCTAAAACTGTAATAAGAGTTTCCATGTCGCCATTATATTTTTTTAGGAGCATGGCAATTTTGCCCCGATTTTCGGTAATCAGGTTCATTACTTCAGGAAATTTGAACTCACTGATATTCTCGGTTAAATAGGCAACAGCTTTGCTTAAATCACTTGAACTATCTTCATTTGCTAAGCGCAACAACTCGATTTTGATATTTTGTAAAATTTCTTTAGCAACGCGGTCATCCAATACTTCAAAATAAGGAGAAACACCCGCCTCTAACGGAAATCTCTTTAATACATCTTGACAAAAACTATGAATGGTTTGGATTTTCATTCCACCCGGTGTATCTAAAAGAAGTGCAAATAGCGTCCGCGCAAAGTTTAACAATTCTTGCTTATTAGATGAATTAAAATCGTCCCCCAAAAGTTTTTGCAATTCTTCGGTTAATGTTTTTTCATCTTCCACCGCCCATAGGCTTAGTCTTTTGGCAATTCGCTCATTCATCTCAACGGCGGCGGCTTTGGTATAGGTCAAACAGAGCAATTTAGAAGGATTAACTTTAGCCAAAAGCAGACGTAAAACTCTATCTGAAAGGACTTTTGTTTTTCCGGTTCCGGCTGATGCTTCTACCCAAACAGACATATTCGGATCAGCTGCAAATCTTTGTTGAGATGTTGCCAGGCGTCCAAGTTTTTCTTGTTCTTCTTTATATTTATTTTCCATAAAATCCCGTGTCTATTCATGATTGGCATTGTTATTCTAATGACACTCGTTCGCACAATCAAGCGGAAAATTAAACAAATCTTACTATATTAAAAACCTGACTTGTTAGTAATTAACAATTTTTATTTGAAAATAATTTTATACTCTCTTTTAATTCACATTGTGAAATAAATTCACGTCGTTTTTAATTTTTTTGTAAGGAGTCCTTAAAGTGAATAAGAATGAGCTTATTTCTAATATAGCGGACGAAGTTGGTTTAACTAAAGGTTTAGCTGCTAAGGCTTTAGATGCTTTTATTGCAGCTATTACTCATAGTTTGGCTAATGGTGAAGATGTGCGTCTGGTTGGTTTCGGTACATTTTCTGCATCAAAACGTGCGGCTAAAACCGGTCGTAATCCGCGGACGGGGGCCGCAATTCAAATCAAGGCACGAAGAGTTGCTAAATTCAAAGCCGGTAAGACTTTGCAAAATGCCGTAAACTAGGACTTTTGATGATGTATAAAGGCAGGTGCATTATGCACCTGCTTTATTTTGAATCTAAAAATTTTTCTTTTTTTTGTATTTTTTACTTGCAAACTAAAAAAATATCCTCTATAAACGCTTTTGTTAATGAGATGGGCGTTTAGCTCAGCTGGTTAGAGCATCTCGTTTACACCGAGAGGGTCGGGAGTTCGAATCCCTCAACGCCCACCAATAAAAGGCTATCTGTAAAGGTAGCTTTTTTTGTTATGGGCGCAGGGATTTTACTTTCTTTCATTTATAATAGAGTTTATCAAGTCAATATCCGAGGGTTTGTTTTTCTTTTTTAAGTATTCTTGTGTCTCATCTTCTTGCTGTTTTTTCCGTGCTTTGGCTTGATTTTTTTCTTCCTTTTGTTTTTGTATCATAAAACTGATGTCTTTTTCAATTTCGTGGTCATGCTTTTTAATATCATCCAGCGCCAAATCTATCAAACCATGAAATCTTTCATCTTTAGGATATTCCAACTCTTTATTGCGAACCATACCCCAAACAGAAATAGTAAACGTATCAACAGGCGTTTTAGCATAAGCCAAAACCTTGTCGCCAAAAATATTTTTTAATGGGTTTCTGCTACGTTTGGTTACTTCCAATTGGGCATATTGGTCGCTTACCCAAAAATCATATAAATCAACAGAAACGATGTATTTTTTATTTTCTTTTTCATAAAATATGGACATAGAGCGCACATTGCCCCATTCGTCTATTTCATATTTTAGATTATCGTGAACAAATTCAGTCATAATTTTCTCCTTCTTACGCGAAAGAGAATACCATGTTTTGTATAATTTGTCCAGCATTATTTATGAATACATACTTCGACCTGCAACTCGCACCAATGGCGCATTGTGCTTAAGCAACGGATAACGCTGCTCATCTTCTACGGCACATATTTCTTTGATAAAGTTTTCCGCATACTTTTCAGGAATACGCAGTTTAGTTAACTGAACTTTCCAAAACATTGCCATTGCATTAGCATCACCTTTGAGATAACAGCCGACATCACTCAAATGATTGCGTTTGGCTCCTTGAATGATTCTATCAATGATTTCTGTTCTGCAATCAATCAATGGCAGATATGTGGCGTGCTCCGTCGCATAACCGTATGCCCCAGGAATAAGCCCGCGAGCTAAAAATAACGGTGTATTAAATCCTTTGGTATGATTTTGAGGAATCCCCACCCGATTGCGGATAAACGGCTGAATGTCTATGATTTGAAACCTTTTATTTGCCGCATCCATTAAGATATTGCCGGTATTGGTAAACAAACCACCGTTACCAACATCAATTGAGTACTCACGCGAAGAAAGAAAATGCAAATCATCATATATCTTATCGATTGCAGAATCCGGCATATTCAAAACAGCCTTGGACAAAGTCAGTGTTTTCATCATAGCTTCTTCACTTGATGGCATTTTCCGCCCAGGTTTATGTATTTCCATTGAAAATCCTGGCGCGTATAAGTTGATGGTTACCAATGCATTATGGCAATCATCCGGATCAAGCCCTAAATAGGCAACCGGTTGCGCATAGTTTCTCCGCTCAAAAATATCTTTTTGAATCGTAAATTTTTCATCATACAAGCGCTCGGATAATGTTTCTAAATCAGGCGCTGAATTACTTACGCGCACAGTATAATGCGGATGTGTATGGATTTTATAAACTTTTGCCTCTTCGCCCATGCCTAATGGCTCTTCGCTCATGGCAAAAATAATGTCGTCAATGCTTGGTAAAACTCTTTCTGTCATATTATTATTCTCCAAATAGGCTTGCATCATAGCAGAGATTTTTTTATTGTCAAGTTTTGTCTATATCAAAAAAAATGTTTTTTTTAGTTTTAATTGATTTTTTAACCGTTTTGTATAAATTTGGGTGTAACATTAAAGGATAACGAATCAAGAAATTGTTATAGAGGTGTGTTATGGCCATATTTTTAACAGCAGTTTTGCTATTGATTATCGGATATACTGTTTACGGAAGAATCGTAGAAAAAATTTTCGGTATAAATGAAAAAGCAGTTACACCGGCGCTCCAAAAGTGTGATAACGTAGATTTTATGGTTTTACCAGAGTGGCGCGTCTTTTTAATACAATTTTTAAACATTGCCGGATTAGGACCGGTTTTCGGGGCAATCTTGGGGGCTTTGTATGGTCCGGTAGCGTTATTATGGATTGTGTTCGGCTCGATCTTTGCCGGTGGCGTGCATGACTATATGGCAGGGATGATTTCTGTCAGAAACGGCGGACAATCTCTCGTTCCACTGGTTGAAAAATACCTCGGCGCAAAAGTCAAAATCGTCTTTTTAGTGTTTATGGTCTGCTTTTTGTTGCTCTTAGGTTCGGTTTTTGCAATGAGTCCGGCAAGAATGTTGGCTAACTTGTCAGCTACCCCGTTTGTGTGGTGGATTATTGCCATATTCGGCTACTATTTCTTAGCCACGCTTTTACCGATTGATAAAATCATCGGGCGGTTTTATCCGCTGTTTGCGCTGTTACTTATTGTCATCTCGGCGGCAATGATGGTGGTGCTGTTTACAAGCGATAAGCCATTTTATCCGGTTTTAACATTGGCTAATTTGCATCCACAGGGATTGCCGATTTTCCCGTTAATGTTTGTAACGATTGCTTGCGGCGCTATCAGCGGTTTTCATGCAACACAATCGCCTTTGATGGCGCGTTGTTTGGCAAATGAAAAGCACGGAAGAGCCATTTTTTACGGTGCAATGATTACCGAAGGGATTGTCGCCCTCATTTGGGCAACGTTGGGCATTGCCTTTTACCAAGGAAGTGACGGTTTGCACAATGTGATTATGTCAAGCGGTCCAGGGGGCGTGGTTTCTGATGTAGCAAAGGGGTATCTCGGCTCATTTGGCGGAATGCTTGCGGTTTTATCGGTTATTTTGCTATCCATTACTTCTGGTGATACAGCGTTTCGCTCGGCGCGCTTGACTATTGGCGACTATTGGCAAAAGGAAAATAAATCCCTCAAAAAACGGCTTTTAATCAGCATTGTTGTGCTTTCGGGCGGTATTGCCATGAGCTTTTTTGATTTGACAACAATTTGGATTTATTTCGGGTGGACGAACCAACTCCTTGCTACCATAACTTTATGGATGGCGAGTTTTTATCTCTATCAAAATAATAAGAATTACTGGCTTACGCTTATCCCTGCCGGATTTATGACCTCGGTATGCGTTACCTATATTATGTTTGATAAAATCGGGTTCAACCTGCCTCTTGATATATCATCCATAGTCGGCAGTATTGTTGCCGTGGCTTTAGTCATCATCTTTGTGATGAGACATAAATAAGTTCATCAGTTCAACAGAACGCGGATAAAAATATTTAAGGCCTTCCAGTATGGAATAGACATCATACAGAGCATTATGCGGATTTCGACCGGATTTCATCATTTTTTTATCCACACCGAGAATCTCTGCTATCTCGCCACAGCATTGGCTTTTCACGGATATGTTGTTTTCCTGGTAAAGCTGCTTAAAAATCGGCGCAACATTGCGATAAACAATCTTTTTCTCAGCTATTAAGTTTTGCAAATAAAGGTTTTCTTTTATGATTGAACCGTCTGATTCATTTAAGAAACCAGAACCCCAACTATGTGAGTAGCAAATGTTATTTTTAACAAATACTTCAAACCTTTTATATGCATCGGCAAAAGGCTCACCATGTTTTTTGATTTGTGTATTGGTTATATGGGTTAAATTGGTAAAATACTCTGATAGCACCGGATTTATTTTTGGTTTGCAAAGCGCATTAAACTCCGCAAGCACCTTTAAGTTATTAGAAACTTTAAGGGCGGCGATTTGCACGATTTCCTTCTTTTGATTGCCCTGCCAACCGTTTTCCTGACAGCCTTTCCAAGCTGTGTATTCCGTATCTAAAATGATAAAAGACATTTTATTGTTCCCCAATAGCGGCAGAAATAATTATTATACAAGAAACATTAAGAAAAGTTAAAACTCCTATAAAGGAGGCATTTTTAATGGTGCCGCTAGTAAGAAAGTGCGCGCGTTTCACTCTGCGCATCTTTCGCTTTTGCTCAAGACCTCGGACGCTTTCAGCGCCTCGTCCAACTTCGCAACTCTAAAGCGTTGCTCGTTAGTCGGACTTACGTTGCCCCCGTAAGTCCGATGACTCATATAATATCACCATTAAAAAAGCCTCCACAAGGGAGGCATTTTTAATGGTGCCGCTAGTAAGAATCGGACTTACGACCCCGTCATTACCAATGACGTGCTCTACCACTGAGCTATAGCGGCATAATTCTATTTTGCTCGGTAAGCTTGCGTTAGAATAGCTAAACTTTTTAGAAAATCAATAGAAAAATTTAAATTTGTTCAAAATTTTTCTTTTTGCGAAATATTGTGCCGCAATGCAATAATTTATTTGAAAAAAATAAAAGTTAATGATAAGTAAATATTAACGTATCAATTTAGGGAATTTTGAAGATATGTCCGCTCAACAAAGTCATAATAATACACCACAAACAGAGAACATAGCCCGAAATCGTTTTTTATGGGTTAAAGGCAATTTTGCCTATTGTTTGGCTGTCTCTGCGCTGTTGTGGGGTGTCGGTGTGGCTTATTATATTGAGAACTTCATCGGATGGAGCAGCATTACAGCCTTGGCTCCGGCTGACTTTGGCATATTCATCTTAACCATTACTCTGCCATTGTTTTTGCTGTGGTTCTTTTTGGCTTATATTGAGCGAAGCGGTAGTTTGGATGCCAATGCTCGATTGTTCCAAACTTATGTTGACGGTCTGATGTTTCCGGACAACGAAGCTTCTCAAAACGCCAAAGCCTTTGCTAAGGTTATACAAGAGCAAGTATCCTTATTACAGCGTGAAAACAGAGAGGTGCTTGCACAATCATCAAAAATCAAATCTGACTTGGATTTACGCGTCACCGAACTTGCCAATATACTTCATCTGTTAGACGACTATTCGGCAAAGACGTTAATTGCGCTTAATGGCGGTGTAAAGGAATTGGCAGACAGATGTTCTTATATTACAGAGAAAATGTCCGTATCCGCTGATAATTTGCGCAATTGCTCACAAAATATCTCGCAGAATTCTGATAGCTTTTTAAGTAAACTAAACCCGATTTTGGAGGAGATATCTGCGGTATCTTCTAACATTAAAAACAACATAGCGGATAATAAAAACTATTTAACGATTATTAAAAACCAACTTACCTCTTGTGCTGACTTGAGCCAAGAGCATATTAACACCATGCTTTCAAGAACCTCTGAAAATGCACAACGTATTGAGCGGTCGTTTGATAAGGCTGCCGATGAATATGAAGCTCTTTATAAACGTTTAGATACCAGTATTTCCAGTATTGAGGGGCGCGTGGAAGATCAGAAAAAGCTTATTCAAACACAATCAGAAGTCATTGATCAGAATGCCGAAATGCTTAATGACAGGCTTTCTAAATACGGAATAACAGTATCCCAAGAGATTGATAAACTGGTTAAGCACTCCATAGAAATCGAGAAAGTTACCAAAAAGCAAATTGCCACACTTAAAGCGGTTAATACCGAAACAGGTATGTCCATTCGCAGTATCGGCGATGTATTTGATGAAAAACGCGGCGAAATTGAACGTAAATGCGAATATGCCGTTAACAGTATGCAAAATGTGATTGTCGCCATTAATAAAGAAACAGAAAAATTGATGTCATTTACCAATATGACGCAAATTAAGAATCGTGATTTACAAGGAATTGCCGAAACGATTGTTGATAAAATCGGTGACATGAGTAATAAACTTGCTCTTAAAACTGATACCCTAAAAGATAAAGCAGTTGAAGTGATTGAAAAATTTACACAAGCAAGTGAGCTGATAAATCACAGCACCGATAAAATCAGCAGAACTTCAAACCTAATGTTAAACAATAGCCAAAACGGCGTTAAACTTTTGGAAGAACAGAATTTTTATATTACTAATGCGCTGTCAAATATAGACGCCATTCGCGATAAGCTTAATAAGCTCCGTGAAGATGTTGCAGATACAGCAACAGAAGTTACGCATACCATTAATGAGCAAGAAAAGCAAATCGACCGTTTTGAAGCTTTAACCGGCTCTAAAGTGGCTAAAATCAATCAACTTGAGCCAGAATTTGACCGAGAAAAGATGATTACTGCCGTTAAGACTATTAACCGCACATTCCGCAATATCGGTGTCATATCCGATAAGCTTTATAGTAAGCAAGATATGTTTGATTTATGGGATAATTATTTATCCGGAAAAACGACTGTCTTTACAGATGTTTTATCAAGAACTTTAAGTCATAAACAATCTTTAGCTATTCGCAAGGCGTTTGATGATAATGCTGAGTTCCACAATCAAGCCATTCGTTATTTGTTTTTGATGGATATTTTGCTTAAAGATATTGCTAATTCTGAAGAAACAACAAAGAACGAACTTATTAACTTTGCAGTTAATTCGGACTTGGATAAAATCTACTTTATCCTAATTAAAACGTTGAATAGTGCGGAATAGGTCAATGCCTGATATTATCGGATTAAGAAGCAATGTATTTTTAGCGCCTATGGCAGGGATTACCGATTATCCGTTCCGTAAATTGGTTGCATCTTTTGGAGAGGGAAATCTCTATTCTGAAATGGTGGCAGTTAATGCGATTAACCGTAAGAACCCTAAAACATACCGGATTGCAGATGTCAAAAAAGAACCTTATCCGGTTATCGTGCAGTTGGTCGGGAATGATGCAACGCTATTTTCTGAAGCGGCTAAATTGGTGGCAGATTTAGGCGCTTATTCCATTGATATTAACATGGGGTGTCCGGTAAAAAAAATCGTCGGTAATGAATCCGGTTCATCTTTAATGAAAGATTTGCCGCGAGCTTCTAAAATTATAGAGGAAACAGTTAAAGCAACGTCGCTCAAAGTTTCAGTAAAATTCCGCAAAGGTTGGGACAATAACTCTGTTAATGCTGTAGAATTTGCTAAAATGTGTGAAGATAGCGGCGCTTCCTATGTTACTGTCCATGGGCGCACCCGCGCACAAGGATATTCCGGTGTTGCAGATTGGGATATTATCAGAGAAGTTAAGCGGGCTGTTAAAATTCCGGTTGTCGGCAATGGGGATATCACTTCTGCTCATTTGGCAAAAAAAATGATTGAAGAAACGGGTGTTGACGGGGTTATGATTGGGCGTGGCGCTCTTGGTAATCCGTGGATATTAGGACAAACACATAATTATCTCAGTAAGGGGTGTGAACCAAGACAAATTGGCATAAATGAAATTAAAAATGCTCTTTTACAGCAGCTTACAGATATGGTCGCATTTTATGGTAAGGATATGGCGGTGGCTATTTCCAGAAAATATGTGTGTTGGTATTCTAAAAATTTACGCGATGCTAAAAAATTTCGTGAAATATATACAAGAATTTATGATTTAGATAAAGCGCTTGAGGCAATTGAAGATTATTTTTCTAAGAGAGAAAAGGAGGATATATAAGATGAGAATTATCATTGGCGGTGCCGGACATGTGGGGCGGAGTATTGTGGACTATCTTTCACAAGCAAACAACGACATTATTGTTGTAGATACGGATAAAAAGAAATTAGATGCTATTTCTAAAGAATTTGACGTGCAAACTTTACAAGGGTCTATTTCACATCCCGGTGTTATGGAAAAAATTGATGCTAAAAATGCTGATATTCTGATTGCTGTAACAGATAATGATGAAGTTAATTTGGTTGCTTGCCAAGTTGCGTATTCGCTCTTTCAAATCCCTAAGAAAATTGCGCGTGTAGACTCCGAATTCTTCTTAAATCCGCTGTGGAATATGCTTTACAGCGATCGCAATTTGCCAGTTGATTTGGTTATCTCGCCAGATGTTGAAATTGCTAAGCATATTTTGGCATTACTGGAAATTAACGGCACAACCGCAGTTTTCCCGCTTATCGGCGAAAAGTTATATTTGTTAGGGTTTAAGTGTAATTCTGATTTTGCCCTTGTTAATAAAAGCATTGAGGAGATTAAAAAGTTTTATAACAGTCCGGTTATCCATATTATTCGTGATAACAAGAGCTTTTTTGCAAAATCTGATGAAATTATTAAGCTCGGTGATGAAATCTTTGTGCTGGTTGAAAAAGATAAGGTTTTTGACACTTTGCACGATTTCGGCATAACCCTTAAACAAACAGAAAATCTTGTCATTTTCGGCGGTAATGCTATTTCTTACTACATAGCCAGTGTTTTAGAAAAGGATGATAGTGTTGGTAATTGTCGTATTATTGAAAGTAACAACGTATTCGCTCACGATTTGGCTATTACCTTAAAAGACACGCAGATTATTCGTGGTGAAATGATGAGTGATGTCATATTAAATGAGGCAGATGTAAAAAATGCTGATATGACCATAGCCGTTACCGATAATGATAAAGATAATTTATTGGCTTCGCTTATTGCTAAAAAGAGTGGTGTTTCATATACGCTCTCTTTAGTTAATTCGCGAGCTTTTGATAGTTTGATAGAAGAAGACGGCGAAAGCATTATTGTTGAACGTTCTTTGGTTACAACATCTGCTATGCTCCAAGATTTGCGTAAAGCCAAGATAAATAATGCTTATTGCCTCAGGCGTGGCATGGGCGAAGTTTGGGAGGTTCGTATTGATGAAGACAGCCTTAATACAGGAAAAACGATTGAAAGTATAGGCTTGCCGGATAAGTGTCGAATCAGCGCTATTTATCGCGGCGGAAAAATCATCTATCCTTTGCCGCAAGACAGTATTTTGCAAGGAGATATTCTGATAGTCTTTGTTGCGCCGCAAGCGATGCGCAAGGCTGAGGAAATCTTTAAGATTTAAGAACTAATCTTCTTATCTTTACAGGCGCAATAATTTGCAATCGGGCATTTATTGCATTCGGGGCGTTGTGCTTTGCAAATATAGCGTCCAAATAATACAAGCCAGTGATTTGCATTGATGACATATTTATCAGGCAGCACTTTGAGTAAATCCAATTCTATATCTAAAGGTGTCTTACCTTGACTAAAATTCAGGCGATGTGAAATCCGCATAACGTGTGTGTCCACCGCAAGAGTGGGCTTTTTATACCACACGTTTAGCACAACATTAGCAGTTTTACGCCCGACACCGGGAAGAGTTTCCAAATCTTCACGATTATCAGGAACATTGCCGCCGAATTTATCAATAAGAGCCTGACTAAGTGCTATGATATTCTTTGCTTTATTATTAAACAGGCCGATTGTTCGGATATACGAAATAAGTTTTTCTTCCCCTAAATCAACCATTTTTTGCGGTGTATCGGCGATTTTGAATAATTCGGTTGTCGCACGATTAACACCTTTATCCGTTGTTTGGGCGGATAGAACAACCGCTACCAATAAGGTAAAAGCGTTAGAATAGTTTAGTTCGCACTCGGGATTTGGGTTTTCACGCTCAAAAACTTGCATTATTTCCAAAATTTCGGATTTTTTTCGCATTTTAGGCTTTTACTCCGCCTGCCCCCGCAGCTTTGGGCGCATTTGCATCTAACGGCCAACGTGGACGGGGCTTGAAATCAAGCGGACTGGTATATCCTTTTCTAAATCTTTCTAAGCCGGCCCAAGCAACCATCACGCCGTTATCGGTGCAGAAGCGAATCGGTGGAGCAGCAAAAATCAACCCGTTTTCATCAGCTAATTTTTGTAATTTTGTTCTTAAATATGTATTTGCCGCCACACCACCGGATACAACCAGATTTTTCCCTTCCGGATAATTCTCCTTAAAATATTTTATGGCACGGCTCAGCTTGCGACATAGGCAATCGGTTGCTGTATATTGGAAACATGCACAAATATCTGCAACATCACGTGCCGGAATATCCGCATGAGCAATATCTCCATCGGGCGAATATGTTTCAACTATCTTACGAACAGCCGTTTTGAGCCCTGAAAAAGATAAATTACAATCGGGTGTTCCGATAAGCGGCTTAGGCAACGTAAACCTTGTTTCATCTCCGGAAAGTGCCAACTTTTCAACTGCAACGCCCCCCGGATATCCAAGACCGAGCATTTTTGCAACCTTATCAAAGGCTTCGCCTGCCGCGTCATCAATGGTTGTGCCCAAACGCTCGTATTCACCGACATCTTTTACCACTAGAATTTGGCAATGCCCACCGGAAACCAATAACAACAAATATGGAAAACGCACATCATTACTAATACGTGCGGCAAGAGCATGCCCTTCTAAGTGGTTAACCGCCACAAACGGCTTATTTAAGGCAATAGACAGAGCTTTTGCCGTCATTACCCCAACAATGACACCACCGATAAGCCCCGGACCGGATGATGCGGCTATGGCATCAACATCGCTCATCTTAATTTTGCTTTTGGCAAAACATTGTTCCAAGATATTATCAATATGTTCCAAGTGTGCGCGCGCGGCAATTTCCGGCACCACACCACCAAAGGCTTTATGTTCAGCTTGCGATAAAAGAGCCTCGCCTAAAATCTCTTTTTTATCATTTACAATGGCGGCGGCTGTTTCATCGCAACTGCTTTCTATTCCTAAAACTATCATCTGCGTATCCAAAAAGATTGAAGTTTATTTTTTTATTTTATAAACTATATTTCAAATATTGCAAACATCTATTTTAGGGGAGAGCTAAAAAATGTCCAATAAATCTGTTGTCAGCAAAGAAAAGAAGCCCATGTCTGCTGCACTTAAAGGTAGTTTGATTGCTTTGGCTGTTATCGGGTTAGAAGCAAGCGCAATCGGTGCTGCTGTAACATTAACAGAATATCGGCAACGCAACTCAGTTCCGGAATACAAGCATCTCCAAGACAAATTAGCAACACAATCTGCCCGTTTGGCCGAGTTAGAAAAACTTCCTTTGGCTCTATCCACCGCTTCGCAGCAGATATCTGCCAATTCAAATGCGATAAATCTTATCTCAGATAACCTTAATGCGCTTAAAGATGAAGTCGGCAACAATCAAATCCGCACTATTTATGAGCGCTTAGATACCGCCGGACACCGTATAGAATCTTTAGAGGAAACGCAAAGTAATGAAGCGCTGATTTTAAGTTTGGCATTAATGATTAAAGAAAACGCTTTATATCATCGTCCTTTTGCCGAAGAAGCTGATATTTTAGCCGATCTTAGTGAAAATATGCCGCAAATAAAATCCGATATTGCTACTCTTTTAGAATATAAAACTCAAGAAATTGCAGATAATGAAGCTCTTGCCAAAACGTATCAGCAAATTTCTCAAAATTTTACTTTTGGCACAGATATCACGCCGGAACCCAAAGAAGAATCCTCTTTTGAAAAAGGACTAAACCTTATCAAAGATTCTGTTTCGCATATCAAATTGGATAGAGTGATTGTCTTGAAAAAACAAAAGAAAACCGATGAACAAGTCAAGATACTTAACACCCTAAGCACATTAGTTAAAGAATATAAATTTGCTGAGGCTTTGCAATACATTAAAGACTATGCCGAGTTTTCTAAAATCACAAGTCCTGCCTTTAATCAATGGCAAAAAGATGTCAATACCTCACTTAGATTTAATCAGGCAATCGCGCACATTATGCAAGAACAGTTAAACTCTTTCAGGCAAGATATCAAAAACGGAGCTGTCAAACTTCCGAAAAAAGCTGAATCCGAGCCTCAAACAGAAGAGCCTAAACCCATTGAACAGGTAACAGAAGCGCCAACAGATACACCCGTAGAGGCAAACGAAAATGCTGAAGAACCTAAGTAAAATTTTCATTTTTTTGCTTATCTGTTTAGGCTTGGTATCTTTTATAATTCCAAGCGGTAAAGTTATTTTTACCTTTTTAGGGCAAGCACGAGTTATTCCGGTAACGACTATCCTTATTATCATTTTTATCTTTTTTGCGATTATGGAAATTATTCTTACCGGATTAAAAGCCATTTCCTCCATGCTTAAAAATGATGTTTTATTATCCAATCACTCTTTTGCCGGAGACAAAGAGTCAATTCCGGTTATTGATGCGGCACAAAATTCTAAAATTGTTTTAAGCCGTTCGCAATTTGATGAAGCGGCGATTTTGATTGTGAAAACCATGAGTGCCATATCTTCGGGTGTGATGAACGAAGCGCGGCGGCTCTTGGTTAATTTACGTAAAATCATCGGCAACGACGCAATTATTGATATTCTGATGCTCAAAATCTATAAAAGAGAGAAGAATTTTGATAAAATGGAGCAACTATCGCAAAAGCTGATGCAAAATGAAGAAATTCAGTTGGTCGGGATGAAAGCGGCACTGGAAGTTCAGTTAGAAAAGAAAGAATTTTCCGAAGCTTTAAGAACGGCCAACCAAGCTTTTGAAGTCAGACAAGACTTATATTGGGTTGTCAGCAGTGCCTTTTTACTCAGAGCCAAAAATAATGATTGGCTTGGTGCATTGGAGGTTTTGGATGCGGCAATTGCCAAAAACCTTACGCCAGCCCCAAAAGCCGCGCGTCTTAAAGCTGTGGCACTTTATGAGTTAGCACATCAGGCCAAAGCCGAGCATAATGATGTGCAGTTTCTTAAGTTTATCACTCAAGCGCTTAACGAAAACAGCAAGCTTATTCCGGCGGCATTGGATCTGGCGGATTATTACGTTAAAAATGATAATCAGGTGCGCAAGGCAGAAAAAGTATTATCTGCCATTTGGGCGGAAAACCCGAATTATGACGTTGCCAAGGCCTATTTGGCTCTATTTCCAAATGATACTAAATCTGAGAAAATTCAGCGGATGGAAAAACTGGCACTTACCAATACCAAACGTCCGTCGCTTAACAACCTCATTTTGGCAGAACTTTATATTAGCGATAAGAAGTCGGCTAAAGCACACTCCGAATGCAGGTTATTCTTATTAAAAAATCCGGCAACACAACGCATTGCCTCTATCTTAAGCCAGTTGGAACAAAAAGGTAAAAAGAACTCCAAGAAGGAATATGCCCTCGTTAAAACAATCAAGAGCCATATCGGCATTGATAAAGATGAGTTTAGCGAATACCCCAAGGATTTCCAATGGGTTTGCGCCAACTGCGGCCATGTGTCTGACAAATGGGAGGCGATTTGCCCCGATTGCGGAGAGGTCGGACGCAATTATTGGCATTTGTATGTAGACAAAGACGCCGGTTCAAATGAGGATATATGAGGCAATGGATACCAAACAATTACAAAGCGTGTGGGCAAAAAAATATCAAGTTGTTCCCAAGCAGTTGGAAAAAGTCAAAAAAATCTCGGCAGTTGCCACTGCATTTAACACCAATATTGATGCCGTGGTAAAAATCAGCGGCAAACAGTTAAAAAAGTTGTTGGAACGGCATAAAATTTCCGAAACAGAGCTTCAAAATATTAAACTTACCTCTTTTAGAGAGCCAAAAGATGCGCTTATCGCGATTGTAAAGTGTTTTTCTCGCGGGATTGCCGAGGAGTGGACAACGGCGGATATATCCGTTTATGAGTGGCTCAAACAGGAAATCGGTTACGACCGCTTGCAAATGGGCGGTCAAGGCGGCATTATTGCCAATGCAATGGCGCTTTTAGGCATTAAAAAAGTTATCACCCATACCAACTCGCACCCTGAATTACAGGCTAAACAATTTCTTGATTTAGATAATTTGCTTGCTTTTGATGTCAACGGACAGCTCAAAAAGGCAGCGGCGATTGCTCGTAACGAGCCACCGATGATTCATTGGATAATAGAATTTGATAAAGGCGATAATTTTAGTCTGGGTGATAAAACTTTTGTTTGCCCTAAGTCTAATCGTTTTATTGCCACATACGACCCGCTTAATATGAATTTGGCGGTTAATCAGCATTTTAAGACCTATCTTAACAGCCACAAGGTCTCGTATCTGTTGCTTTCGGGCTTTCACCCGCTATTAAAAGAAAATAACGGTTTAAAACTTATTAAGGACATTGTGCCGGTAATTAAGAAGTGGCAAAAGGCAAACCCCAAAATGATTGTGCATTTAGAGGTTGCCTCCACACAAGATAAGGCTATTCGCAAAGCCATTATAGACGATATTGCGCCGATTTCCCAATCTATCGGATTAAACGAGCGCGAAACGTTAGACTTGCTCAATGTATTAGGTAAAAAGGCTCTTTCTCAAAAAATAGAAAAAGAAATGACCGCCAGTAATTTGTTTGAGGCCTTATTGTTCTTGAAGAATCGGCTTAAAACACCGCGGATACAACTCCACATGTTTGGGCTTTATATGACGTTGCAGGATAGTTCTTTCCCACGTTCGGCTGATGATAACTTAAAAGGGATGATGACAGCCTCTGTTGTTGCCTCGTCTAAGGCGGCAAAGGGCGCACTAATACACTCTAAGGATGTAACCACAACCTTGGGGCAAAGTGTTTCGGAAGTAGGGCTAAAGGAATTGACCGCATTGGCTGAGAAATTGAAAGCGCCGGAACTTATTAAAACAGGTATTTGCACGGTTGGGGATTATACATTATCGGCAACGCCCACCATATTGGTAGAAAAGCCCAAAACCCTTGTCGGCATGGGCGATACCATATCCTCTGTTTCCCTTATTGGTGGAAGATAAAAATTGCTATAATCACAAAAGGATTTTTCTTAAAAAAGCACCGTGAGAATTAACTCACGGTGTTTTTTTTGAGATTAAGGCTTACCAGTCACCTGTCACATTATATTTCCTACCATCGCCACAATCTAATAAGCCAGCTTCCGTTATTGAATTTGAGCCACAGCTTACTTCATATATGTGACATTTACCTATATAATCATAGCAAGTATCACTAGGTAGGTTATAAAATTCATGAACTACCGTATAGGTGGGGTTGCTGGTCTGACAAGATACAGTCTCGGCACCGTCAGTCCAAGTACCTCTTGTATTTGTTATACAGTTTGCGTTTTGATTATAATCATCGCACTGAACTGTTACCTTGACAGTATTACTAACTGCCTTATCTACAGCACATTGAACTTTTATTTGTGTCGGTGAAAGATGATTATGACTTATTTGTATATTACTATCATTTGCGTCAGGCACTACATCAATTGCCATGTTGAAAAATTCTTGACAGCAAACATAGGTGTATCTATCACCTCCCCAACCAAATTTATCTGCTATCGGCTGTTGATCCGCATCCAAGCTATGAGCATTACAACCGCCCAATTGTTCATCTGAACCATAAATCACGCCTGACGGACACTTCATGCTCTTCCATTTCATAACCGTTCCGCCACAGCCCACGCCAACCGATCCGTAATACCAGAAGGTATCTCCGGAGAATGTATTTTCAGTATGAGCGCTAGGACTGTCACCCGATGGCGCTATTCTATATTTACACCAGCAATCATTATTACATTGGCTCTGCTTTACATCGCACTTAGACTGACCGTTATCAAATTTTTCGTTACAAACGCTCGGTTTCGGCCTTGAGTAATATGTCGGGCATTCATCACTACAAGTCTCTTGATAACAGACTTTTGCCATTGCAGCACCACCAACTTTTCCGCTGAATGTCATCGTTGCCGTTTTTGGGATTTTCATACCATATTTGCTTGAACTCCATCCGTTTGCACATGTTGCTGTTTTATAACAATCTCCGCAGTCTCGGTCATATTCTACTACAAATGCACTCGGCGTGTCGCTTGACGTACTTGTATAAAGCTTACAGCTTGCATAGTAAATAGATGAAGGACCACAAGTCTTTTCACTCCAATTGTAGTAATCTGTCTTTTCCGTGTTGGTATTGCGATAGCATCCTGATGTTCCTTTCGGCGTTGCTGATTTATAACACGTTGAACCAGCACATGTCGTTGTCGACGGTGTGTTAAAGTAAGCGGTATCACATGAAGCGTATTCAGACTTGCACCCTGTTTCAATTGAACAACTGCTTACTGCACTACAGCCACTCATTGACGATGGTCTGTCCTTTGAACTTGTTGTGCAATATGTTGTGTTTGGACTTTCCGCACAGCCCGTAATGCGTGTGGAATACATTACCGTACACCCATTTGTTCCTTTATTTGTTGCATAATGCGATGTGCTTGATACATCAAAATATGTCGAATCCGCCGTATTGCCTGCTACATCACATCGTCCAGATGCCGGTGCTGTTGCATAACTACATGTCTTACCTCCAACCGTTGCTGATGCTGTCTTAAAGTAGCTTGTACTTGGTGCTGCCCATACACAATCTGTTGAATAGTAACATGGTCCTACCCCATCTGCGCTGCTATTTGTTGCCTTAAATATACAGTGTGGCCCGTTATCTGTTGTATTTTTACAACCACTTGCTTTATATGACCATTTCGTTGCACAACCCGTTCCATACGCATCTGTTGACGCTTGGTCATAATAGAAGTAATTACTTGACTGTGCACTGTTTGCAATATGGTAGCCACTTTTTGCACCGTTCGCATAATTACATGTCGCACCGCCGTTATTAACTGATGCAGTTGTAAAGTATCCCGTCGGTATGTTCTTACTTGCTGCACTACATCCGCTCGAGTTCGTGCACGTGATGTTACTCCCTGTCGGTATTTTCTTTGTGTCTTCTGTCGTGCCGCTAAATAAGCATAATCTACTATCGCTTCTTGCTAAATACCGACAACTTGTTGCATAATCACATGTCTTGCCTGTTAATGTGCTTGTTTGAGATGTATTAAAGTATGTCGTACTCGGCGTGCCGCTGCCATGCTCATATGACCCATTGCTTGAATTACACGCTGTTGCTCGATAACACGTTATGCCACTTCCATACGACACAATCTTATTGAAATATGTTGTGGATGAACTTGTCGTTGCTTCACTACTGCATCCATTTGCACGCCAGCATGTGATTGAACTTTGTTCTTTGCTGCTTACATTAAAGAACGCTGTGTTCGGGCTTGAATTATAGGCTCCGCCACTTATATTACATGCTGTTCCGCGATAACAGGTCAATCCGCTCGCTTCCTTATCCCCGTATTTGAAGTAACTCGGATAACTATTGCTGTTATATGC
>Ga0310694_10000084_pt1 | contig 137581 bp, 158 predicted proteins | sample 174DNAGHGhighgp2_FD_203884 | JGI IMG/M metagenome (GOLD analysis project Ga0310694, IMG submission 203884) | Sheep rumen microbial communities from Palmerston North, Manawatu-Wanganui, New Zealand - 1742 DNA GHGhigh gp2 (v2) (version 2) | ecosystem: Host-associated > Mammals > Digestive...
ATTATGTATATTGGATTGGTGGAGAATTTACTAATCCAGGAAAAACTCAACCAAAATTACATGTTAAACCTCAATATGGTAAAACACCATTAAAAGTTGATTTTGGTAGCGGCCAAGGATATAATGATTGTATTTTATACTTTGCCTCAGAGCAAGCTGCAAAAAACTTTATGGGTATTGCTGAAGCAAATAAACCAAGTAAAGTTAAATCACTACAAATTAAAAAAATTGGTGAAGACAAAAATGGTTATGTAGAAGTTTCTACTGAATTTGGTAATGCATATATTAAAGCTTCTAAACTTCATGAAGAAGTTGAAGAAGATTTAGAAAATAAAGAAGAAAAAACATATAATTATAAAGAAGTAGCCGAAGCTTATTTTGATGGCTTCTTTAAAGACTAAGGAGAGATAAAATGAAAATTAAGAAATTAGTTGAATCCAAATTAATTGAAGCTGAAGATAAGATTGATACTACCGGTTCAGTTCAAGAAATTGCTGATGATATTCAAGATCAAGTTGATGATTTAACTGACGGTAAGCTTGAAATTTCTGATGAAGCTGCTGAAAAAGCTGCCGAAGATACTGCTGCTGTTGCAGATGTTGTAAATGCAGACGAAGCAGCTATTGTCATTACTGAAGAAGACTGAAGTGATATTAAAATTACAAACAGACTTTATAGAACATTAGATAGAGCTTTTGCTGCTGCTAAAACAAATATGGGCAAGCACAAAGTTAAAGCTGGTGCTAATGTCCTTGTCGAAGGTCTTCCAGGTTCAGGTAAAACTGCTATTGTTGAAGCTTGGTGTAAAATGAATGGTTTAACACTTGTTGCTTTAAATGCTACTGACCCAAAGATTGAGTCTGCTATTAATGGTATTCCATTACGTAATATGTCTGTTGAAGATTCTACAGAGCTTACATATGCTTATGCAGTTGATGATAGAAATTTAGGTTTATTAATTAATGAAAAACACCCAGATTTAGCAGGAAAGTGTGTTTTATTCGTTGATGAATTAAACAGACAAAAAACAGAGCAATTAAGACGTCCATTTATGTCTCTCTTTAATGAAAAAAGAAATGCAAGTGGTTCATTAGATTTCTCTAAAAACTTATTATTCTGTGTTGTTGCTATCAACCCATTTGGCAATGACTTCCATGATAAGGGTGTTAGTGAACTAAATGCTGCTGAAAAAGACAGATTTGCTCGTCAACAGTATTCATTTGACTCCAATATTACTGATGCTATTCAATTCTGGACTTGGTATAGATCAAAAGAATTGTTAGATTTAGGAATTATTGCTCCAGGTAGTGCTGCATCTACAAATCATGGTGGTTGGGTTGGCCCAACAAAAAAATTAGATGAAGATGATTTAATGCATGCTAAGAGAATCCTCAAAGGTGCTGCATTAGCTCTTTATATTTTAAATAATGTTCAAAAATCAAGAGAAACTGAAGTATTTACTACAAGAAGAGATACCGATAGAGCTTATAGAAGTGGTGATTATCGCTATACTACAAGCAGAGGTTTATTTGATGGTATTTTTGATAGCACATTTGGCGATGATAAATCACCAGTTAAAGACTTCTTAGACTGGGTTGATGAAGAAAGCCATTACACACCAGAAAAAGTTAGAATGTTCCATGACATTTTAGATTCTTATATTATGGACGTTAAAGGATTATTTGCTGCTTATAACCTTGACAAAACTCCAAAAGAAATTAAAGCAGAATTAGATGGAACTGCTGCTCCAAAAGCTGACACTACTGTTGATAACACTGATGATGAAATCGAAGATGATGATGTCATGTTTGGTGCTGATGATATCAGTGGAGTTAGCAAAGCAAGCACAGATGATTTAAGTAAAGATGATGTTGATTCTATCATGGGTAGCTGGTTATAATCTATGAAAATTCTAAAAGAAGCAGGAAAAGAAATACAAACTGATACTGAAAAAAGGCTAAAAAAGAAACTTTTAGCCCTTTTGCGCAATGATGGAAAAGGTCATCATCATGCTAAGTATGCGGCAAGATTAGAAGACTTTATTTTAAAGATTGTTCCAAGATCTGAGGAACCTGATTTTGTTGCAGCTGTTAATTGAGAAGACATTACTATTTATATTAGCGATGGCTTTGTTACTAACGACCAAGATATTTTCTATCAGTTAAGTGTTTTAATGCGTCATGAATTAGCACACTATTTATTACAGCATGACATTAGAATGGCTAAATATATTTCTGATAAATATGGCGATGAATATGCTAAGCATTTTAAATTAAGTAACTTATTACATCAAACCTGTAATATTGTTATGGACCTTGAAATTTCTAACCAAGTCTATATGCAAAATGACGATAAAGATGTTGTTAGAAATCTTACAGATGGTGTTAGATTTTTACCTGGTTTAGTTACAGATGATATTGAAGCAAAATGAACAAAAATGACTCTTATCGAAATGTATGATGCAGTTGAAAAAGAGATAGATAGTATTAAACAAAGTATTATTGCTAAATGAGACACTCTTGATATGTCAAAGCTTGTAAACCCATTTGATAAAAAATCATTTATTAAAAATCATATTATAAAAGAATTGAATGTATATACTGATACAAAACACCCAACTAATTTCTTTGGTACTTTAGCCCAATTTATTAAGGGCAGAGCTTTGTATCATTTTGCTCCATTTGACACTCAAAATAGTATTTGTATGATTAAATATTCATCTCTTCCAGACTTATATCAAGATATTATTGTAGATATTGCAGAAGAGTTTAATAGACAAAATGGTTATACAAGACAAGAAATTCGTGATAGAGTAATTGAAATTGCTAAAACAAGTCCAGTTGAACCTTATACTTTAAAAGGTAAAAATGGCAATGAAGTTACTAAGATATATAATCCAGAAGAAAAATTCCTTGCAATTGACGCATTAAAAGCAGTCCTTCCTGAATTAGACGAATATGATGCTTGATATGCAAAAGTTCAAAAGGTTTTCTCTGATAAGAAATACACTGACGCCGATAGACAAAAAGTCTTGGATGCGCTTAATAAATAAGGAGGCGTCAAATGAAATCAATTAGAGTAAAATCGTATAATAAATTAATGGAAAATGTTATTACTGAAGATAGCATTAAATTAGACGGTAATACAAGTGATTTTAAAGGAAAATTAAAAAAACGTATTACTGATGCTATTAGACTTGCTAAAGAATGTAGAATTGCTGCTAAAAAAGCAAGAGATGATGGTAATGATGAAGATGCTGATTGGCTAGAAAAACGTGCAGAAGATTATGAAACTGCTGCTAGAAACTGAAACCAAGATGCTCTTGATGATGAAGAAGATTCATCAGTTGACACTAAGCAAGATGATACTGATAAAGAGCCGAGCCAATCAGAAGTAGCACAAGATGCTGCTAATGCTGCTAAGCGTGCTGCAAGAGATGCGCAAGATGCAGCTAATGAAGCTCAAAAAGCAGCAGAAAAATTAGCTGATACTGGACAAGATAATAGTGCTGCTAAAGCTGCTGCAGAAAAAGCTCAAGAAAAAGCTAATGAAGCTAAACAAGCTGCACAAGAAGCCCAAGACCATGCAGACAAAGCAAGTAAAGCTGAAGCTGCTGGAGATAAAGATAAAGCTAAAGCGGAGGCCCAAGCTGCAGAAGATGCTCAAAAGAAAGCAGAGCAAGCCGCAAGTGAAGCTGGTGAAGCTGCTGAGTCTGCAAATCAAAAGACTGCTTCTGAAAGAGCACAGGATGCTGCAGATGCTGCTGAAGAAGCAGCTAAAAATGCACAAGCAAAAGCTGATGCTGCTCAAAAGAAAGCTGATGACTTAAAAGCTGAAGGTAAAGACGCTAGTGAAGCTCAGGCCGAAGCTGATAAAGCCAAAGAAAAAGCAGAGCAAGCTAAGAAGGCCGCTGAAGAAGCTAAAAACCATGCTGAAAAAGCTGAAGAAGCTGAAAAGTCTGGTGATACAGATACAGCCAAATCTGAAGCTGATAAAGCCGAAGCTGCTGCTGAAAGTGCCAAACAATCTGCAAGCAGCTCATCAGATAGTAGTGAAGAGAGCTCTAGTGATTCAGAAGATAGCTCCGACTCTGATAATGACTCTGATAATGACTCTGATAGCGATAGCTCTTCAAAATCTAAATCTAAGAGTAAAAGCAGTTCAAGCAGTAGTTCAAAATCTGATGCAAGCGAGTCTGAAGATGATTCTGATGATGACTCAGATGATGACGAGAGCCAATCTGATGATGCTCCAATTAAAGACCCATTTGCAGATGAAGAAGATATTCCAAGTATGCCAAGTATGGGACAACAAGGACAAGAGCCAAGAGACCCAACAGTAGATGAAATTATTAAACAATTAGGTAAACTTGAAGGCGAAGCAAAACGTGGAGCTATTGCAGGTTTAACTGATTTAATAAATAAAAATAAAAATGAAAGCTTAACTGAAGCTTTTAGTAAAGGTATTCGTGAATTCTCTGATGGAGAATGAGATGACCTAAATGATGAGACCATCGATAGAATTAATAAAGTTAAAAAAATTACTACTATTGATGATGTCGAAGGAAGAAAAGCAAAGGTTAAAAGTTGAGCAGATAATCAAGTTGCTCGTCAAGAATTATCTGATGAAGAAAGCCAAAATGCCCAACATGATGTACTACAACGCCGTGCCAAAGAACAAGAATTAGATAAATATAATAACTTGTCTGGAATTAAAGACTTTGAAATTGATTTTGAAGGCTGTATAAGAGACCAAGTTGAGATGGTCATGCAAGATTATCTAACATATGATGAAATTAACCCAGAATATGAGTTAGAAGATGTCATCATGAAAGCAGAAGTTCAAAGAATGATTCCAGATGAATCTATTCCAACAATTGCTGTGTTCTTTGATAAATCTGGCTCATGTTCCAGTGCTATTCCAACACTTAACAATGCTATTGCGACAGTTAAGAAAAAATATGTTGATACTGGCATGTGTAAATTAGATTTATATTATTTTGGTGATAGAGTAGCTTATAATGATGCTAATGCTTATGTTGGTGGTTCCACAAGAGCTTGGCCACACATTATTGAGACAATTAGAAAAGGTGATTATAACAATGTTATTGTCATGTCTGATGATGATATTGGAGAACAAAATAATAATGGCGAAAGTTATACTGTTACTGGCTGCGTGTGGTGGCTTTGAGTTAATGGTGTTAGAGCACCAAAATGTGTAAAAGAGTTACGTGGTATGCAGCATAATTTTGAAGGCGAAATAGATTCATATTAAGGAGACAAATTTATGGAAATTATGAAAGAAGAAAAATTAGCTGAAACAAAACTAACAGAATCAAAAGAAAAATTACCAATTTCTTTCTTAACAGAATTTGTTAGTAGAAGCTGAGATGATGTTGGTTACTTAAAAGAAACAATTAAATCTATTGGTGAATCTTTTAGCGGAACTAAAAAGGTTGAAGAATTACTCCAAGCTCTTGTTGATGCATATTTAGTTTGTATTGGACAATTAGAAGCACATCTTCAAGCTAAAGATTATTTAGATACTGATATTGATAATAAACTAACTGAAGACGTTGATATTCATATTGAAGGCAATGAAGTTCGTATCGCTGATAATAGCGGTGAAGAAGTTGCTATTATTCCAGTTGACCCAGCTGCTGAAGAAGCACCTGCTGAATGTGATGGTCCAGAATGTGACGTTCCTCCAGTTGAAGTTGAAATGCCAGTAGTTACTGAACCAGCTAAAGAGCCAATTGCTGCTGATGATGGCGAATTCAATACACCATTTGAATTTGATGTCCCAGAAGCTGATGGTGTTAGAAAATTTGAAAAACCAGAAGTTGCTGATTTCTTTGTAGACTTTGATGATCCAGTTGGTGAACCTGTCACTGAAAAAGAATTATATGGTGATGGTGAAACCACAATCGAAGGCGAAAAGATTGACGCTGACGTTGAAGAAGAGGAATAATTAATAATTTATTATTAAAAAAGCGCTTTAAACAGGCGCTTTTTTATTTTTATTTGCTAAATTATATGATGTTCAAGCAAATGTTCTTATCCTTTCAGCAAATGCTTGAGCATCACTCAATAGAAAATAACTTATTTTATATAAATTAAGGAGAACTCAGCATGGCAAAAAAGATTGAAATTAATGAAAATTGGGAACCAGTTGAAGTAGAAGATTTAGATAATTTATTTATCGTAGTTTTTAAACATGGCAGTTTTGACCAAGGTTATGTTGAAGCTTTTGATACAGATGATGTTTTAATGCAATCTGCTTATGATAGCTTAGCAAAACAATATGATGACTGTGGTTGTGATGAGCTAACAAAAATTTACTTAATCAAAGTTCCAAATACTGAACAAACAGTAGATATGTGTAATACCGGCTTATTTAATGGTAACTGCTGTGACCCACATGTTATTGAAGCTGCTAGAGACTTATTCAACAGAGCTGACTGTGAACATCTTTCTTGTTGGGAAGGCTGTGGTTTAACTGAAGCTAAAAAGAAGAAAAAACCATATTCATCTGCTTATTGTGGCTTTACTGATCCAGCCTTAAATATTAAGCATTTCAATAAATGCATGGGAACTGGTGGACTTCAAAACCCAGACCCAGCACATTTAGTTGTTGGCGATACTTTACCAAATGCACCAGTTGCAGATGCTGGGGCTAGTGATGCTGGAGCTTCATCTGGCGGTGAAGGTGGAGCTATGGGTGAAAGCCTAAATGAAGCTAAAGAAGAAAATTTAGAAGATAAAATTAGATCTGTCATTGCCCATAAAGAAACAGATGATTGGCATGATGGAAAAGCTTATCTTTTTGAAATCAGTGATGAGTCTAAAAATTCTAATAATGGTGATATTGATCCATTTTGGGTTGAAAAGTTTGATGATGATGAAGTTGACTTCAGTAAATTAAAAGTATATGATAGAACTCCGGAAGAAAAAGAAGATGGCAAATATATTGCTACCTTTATGATCTCTGGTGGTAAAAATGGCTCTGGTGAGTGAACTGATTATTTAGGTCAACTTGCAAATGCTTTTAAAGCACTCAAAGAAAAGACAGGTGCTGAACCTTTACTTTATAAATTAGACACAGATATTTGTGATGATGTTTGGACAGGTTATGTTTTCTTATATGATCATGCAGATAATGTGAAAGAAAGCTTAAATGAAGATTTAATTGTTGTTGAACCATTTGAAGCTAAAGAAAAAATTGAGGAAATTAAGAAACAAATTGAAGAAGCTGAAGATTGAAAAGTCCGCAAAAACTTATTAACTTTAATGAATATTTATTTATTCCAAACAATTTATGATGCAGATCATCAAGATGAGACTGATTGCAATATTAATAAAGATGAATGAGATGAATATTCTAAATGGAGTACTGAACAAGGTGAAAAACTTGTTTCTGAACACCCAGAATTAGAAGTTGAAGAACAAGAAAGAGATGCTAAAATTGAAGCTTCTGTCGAAGACCAAAGCTCTGAAGAGGTTGAACAAACAGAAAGCTTAACTGAAGCTCATTTAGATTATTCTACACAATTATCTAAAATGAAACAATTAGAGGCTGGCACTCGTGGATTTAATGCAGCACAGGCTAGCTTAGAAAAGATTTTATATAATTATGATATTTGTATTTCTCATAACTTGCCAAAAGCTAGAAAGGCAATGGAAGATGCTTTAAGAATGCATGGTTGGGACCAATATATTAAACCAACTAAAAAACAAGTTAAAATTACAGACTATGATTACATTTTAGACCCAGGCTATGTTAATACTGCCTCAGTTAATACAGTTTTTGCAAACAAAGATAATGCACAACAACTTATTAAAGATTATGGAAGTAACTTAGATGACTTACTTGTTATTTTAGTTATTGCTCTTGGTTTAAAGGAAGCAACATTAGCTGGATTAATTAAAGACCATATTATTAATAATTTTACAGTTACATTAACTGAATTAAAAGACTTCTTAAATAAATATTTTTCAAGCCCAGCTACTATAGCAGCTTTAAATCAAACTCTTCATGATTGCAGAGAAAGCTTAGTAGAAGATACTGGTTATTCACATAAATTAATGGATAAATTTGAAGTCCCACCACAAATCAAATTATTAGATCAAAAACAAGTAGAAGATTTTATTAAACAATTAAGCCCAGAAGAATTATTTAGAGTTGGTTATGCTACGCCTTTATATTTCTATTCAGAGCTTGATGATAAATTTGATTTAGTCAAAGCAACTGAAATGGAAGGTTATACTGGACTAGATTATCGTGATGCTGTCGCAGACCAATCTGTTGCAGATCATGCTGCGCGTATTGCAAATGCACAAAGACAAATTAATACATATGCTGATGTTTTAGATAAAAATCAAGGGCATAAATTAAATAAGAGTGGTGAAAGATTTAGTACTACTTATAGAGCAACTAATAAACTTGCCCTAAATCCAGAAAAATCTAATGAATATATTGAGTATGAGTATGAGCTAGATGATGATGGAAATCCAAAATTAGATGCTCAAGGAAAACCAATTATTAAAAAAGATGCTGCTGGTCAAAGAATTGTTAAGACAAAAATAGATATGAATAAAATCTTATTCTACCCAAGAGTTGGCTCACAGCCAAATGTCCATTATTATATAGATTTCCACAATGGTCAAGGCTTTAAACCAATTAGACGAGAAGTATTAGTTGATACCTTATATAAATTTATTATGGAAGTAGAAAAAGCTAATATGCTGGGTGTTAGCAAAGCTGATTTAATGTGGCTACAAAAGAATGGCTATGGAAATGTTAGGAAAGATGCCGAAGGTGCTATTCAGGCTTTCTACAATGCCCATGGCAAAGACATTCCAATTTGAGCTTATAGAAAAGCAGAAGAAGCAGGTGTAACTCCAGAAGAATATTATAAAGAGCACCCATTTAGCACACGTTGGTCAATGTCAGACTTTAAAAAGAAAGCTAAGAATTTATTTGATGATGATGCTGCCACTATTATGGCACAAGATGCTGAAACAGTTAGTGGTCAAGAATTAGCTGCTGTAAACGGTATGAATAGAGATGTTTCTGCTAAAGAAGATAAACCACAAGTCAGAGCTTTATATTCTAACCAAGTTTATTTCTTAGAGGGCAAACCAGGTAAATTTGGTAATATGCTTCATGAAGGCTTAGAAGAAGAAATTGAATTAGATGAAGCAAAACGTTATGTTAAACGTTATTATGTCAGACCATTAAATATTTTCTGTGGAAATAAAGAAGACATTATTCAAGCTTTAATTAGAGCTGGAGACCAAAACTGCTCTGTTTATTCATTAAAGAATTTAACAAACCACGAAGATGTTCACTTATTACAACCAAGCGACATTATCTATTATTGGGACGACCATGTTTTATATGATAAGAATCATGTTCAAGTTATGGACTACGATTTATTTGTTAAACATGAAGAAGACCGTAAAAAAGTTGGTAATGTTGATGCTATGACTGATGCGGCTTTTAGTGATTTATATGATGATAGAGCTACAGAAGATGATTTAAAAGATAAAGAAGTTATTGCTAACTATAAGGCATTAAATACAATTAGTAGATAGAGGGCAGTTGAATGGAAAATTTTGAACAATATTTTAATGAAGATTTTGATTTAGAAGAGGCGTATGATTTTAAAGACCTTGCTGCAAAAAAAGCATTTAACTTTGAATGAAAGCCAAAATTTAATGAACTATTAGTCGGAAATAAGATTTGCTATGTAGTTGTTGAAAAAACTTCTACAAGTAGATTATTTTCAGTAGTTGAAAAAGTATTTGTTGGAGCCAATACTGGAGATATTTTTGTTAAAACTACAAAATTTGGCACAACACCATTAACAAGCTTTAAAGAATATGGTTATAAAAAACCTCACTTTGAAGCTGGTGATGAAGAAGCTACTAATGCATTATTAGCCTTAATTGCAGAATATAATGAAGCTTTCCATACTGCTGCAAAAACCTCTAATGGTGATACTCGTTCATTAGAATATTCAGAAGATAAGTTTGAAGACCAAGTTGGTGAAGGTCAAGACTTAAGTCAAAAAGCTTCAACTGATTTAAAAGACTGATTAGCCCTTCATGTTACTAACGTTAAGTTTACTTTACCAGACTTAAACCTTATTCCAAATTCTGAAAAACGTGTCAAGGCTAAAAATGAATTAACCTTCAGTTTACTTGAAAAGCAATACCCTGGAATTACCTCTAATGCAAAGCATTTTGGGTGAGAAACAAAGACTTTGGACAATGCTATTTTTAGCTTTTGAGGCTTAACTGGCTTTACATATTTTGATGTTCCATTTGAGGAATTCCCAGAAGAATTAAAAACACTAGTTATCGATGCTAAAGATAAAAGTTTAAAACGTGGACAAACAAATGTTAGACCAAGCAAACCAACAGATAAAGTAATTAATAATATTTATTTTGCACATGCTATTATTGATATGTTTGATGGTGATTATACTTTCTGTGATAGAAATATTGATGCCGAAGCAATTGCTGATAGTGATGATACATTTAAGCAAGATTTTGATAATATTAATGCTTATGGTGAAAAAGTTGAAAGTTTAAGAGAAGCTAAAGAAGAAATTTGCTGTATTTGTGGTGAACCAATAGAAGGCTATGGAAATAATCCTGAACCATACAAGCATGAAGGCAGATGTTGCGATGCTTGTAATGCTAAGTTTGTAATTCCAGCAAGATTAGCCGAATTAGATAACAAGGAATAAATATAATTATGGCTTTACCAGATAATTATGATATAAAACAATATTTACCAACAGAGCAAGACTTTGCTGATGTTTTTGCTGCAAAACAAACTGGAAATTATTATAAGTTGCCTTATTACCCTCTTAGTAAAGATGAGCCATATTGTTACCCAACTATTAGAATTTACCTAGCTGCTATTCTATTAAAATGGGAAGAGCTTGGTAAGCAAATTGAAAATAACTTACTTGCAGGTAAATATGAATATATTAATGGAACTAAACAATTAATTCCTTATTATACTCCTAAAGACCTAGCAATTATTAGATCATTTGCTGTTCAATATAAACAATATTATATTGGCGGTTATATGAAATATAAAGATGCTGGACAAGGTCTTGAATCTCCTGAAAAACTTACTCAGCAAGCTAGAGATGCCAGAAAAGGTGAAATTGAAGTAAAAATTAAAAATAGTAGTTCAGTGCTTCGTATTATTCCATATAGTATGAAGTATGGTAAAGATGACCCAAATAAAAGACAAGCTGGCGCAAAAATGCATATCTTTTTTGGAAAAGATTTAGGCGGGAAATATAATATTGTAATTAGAGGCAGTAATTTATATGGCTGTAATGAACACCCTACATATGATCAACCATATTTCTTGACTGAACAAGAAGCCAGAGATTTTATTGCTAACTTTAATCATAATAATATAAATACAAAAGTTACTATTGAAGATTGGCGCTTTGTAATTACGGATAGACCAATGGACGATGGTTATGAAAGAGATGCTAATGGAAGTTACCTTATAGATGCTAAAGGTAACTATGTTAGAGCTTATTATATGCCAAGTCAAACTGAATTAACAAAAGTTGATACTGTTTGTGGAATAGCCTATATGTTAAAAGAAGATAGAGATGCATATTGGGATAAAATCTATAAGGAAAGAGCAGAAAGAAAGGCTAAAAAATAATGACTGGCTTTGATATTAATCTATGCATTCCAACAGAAGAAGACTTTAGAGAAGTAGCCGAAGCAAAAGTTACTAATGATAAAAGTAGGGCCCTCGGTGGTTTTTCTTGTTTAGATGATACCAATGCTCCTTATTATTACCTATTAGTTCGTAGATTTTTTGCTTGTATGCTTTTAAAATGAACTGAAGCAGCAAAAGCCTGTGAAAATTTACTAATTAGCACCAAAGATAGCACTTATGATAAAGATGCAATTAAGCAGCTTATCGATTTAGTCAGAAGCTACAAAGATAAATTTGTTGATTCTTATAATAAATATAAAGGGTCGCAAGATATTCAAGCACCTACTATAACTTTTGGTAAAAAGAAAAATCATGAAGTTACACCTACAGACCGAGTAAGTGCTCGTGCAGGAGAAATTAAAATCACAACACATGGCAAAACAACTAATTTTTACCGAATTGTTGCTTATGATATGCGTTATGGTGGCAGTGGTGCTAGACGTGGTATCGTATTTGGTAAAAAAGAAGGTAATTTATATACTATAAGAATTATTGGTAATGACCAAATGAAGGGCAACCAATTATATAATTCAGTATTTTTTAAATCAATAAATGAAGCTAAAATATTTATTGCAAATATTAATTATAATAATATAAATACTGCGTATGAGCTTGATAGCTTTAGATATTGTATTTCAGACGAACCAATTAGCTCTCAGCATTATGATTGATCTGCCGGCAGCGGTGGTAAATGACTAACTGCTGAAGTAGATAATTTAAATGATGCAGTTCAAGTAAATACTATGTGTGGAAAAGCTTATATATTAAAACGAAGTGAATATTGCAAAGAAGCATTGGAGATAAAAAATATGAATGAAGCAGTTGAAAAACATGACACATTAAACCCAAAACTTTTTGAAAATAATAAGTTAAAGGCTGAAGTAAGACAAAAAGCCCAAGATATTATTAATGAATTTTTAAAAATTTTAGCCGAAGAAGAAGTTAAAATTAATATTAGAGATGTTATCTTAACTGGCTCAAATGCAAGCTATAATTATACAAAAGACAGTGATGTTGATTTACATGTAATTGCTGAAACAAAATCACTTAATGACCAAGCTGACCTATATGCTAAGTTATATAGAGCTTATGGTAGAATTTTTGGAAATAAGTTTGAAATATCTTTCTATGGAATTCCTGTTGAAATTTATGTAGAAACAGAAGCTGACCCAGTTGTAAGTAATGGTATTTACTCTGTTATGTATGATAAATGGGTAAAAGAGCCAAGTGCTGTTGCAATTCCTGAAATTGACCAAAAAGCTATTGATGCTGCATCTAAACCTTGAATTGATGAAGCTAAGGAATTAATTAAAGAAGTTGATGATAATATTGCAGATGGTGAAGAAAAAATTGATGATTATATTACAAGACTTTATGAGCTTCGTCAAAAGGGTATTTATAGCTCTGTTGGAAATGAATATTCTACTGAAAATTTAGTCTTTAAAGAAGTTAGAAATGCAGGTTTATTAGATAAGCTTAAAAAATTAAAAAATGTTATTATTTCTAAAAAATTATCTTTAGAAGAAGGCATTAAGTATTTAGATGATAACCATGAATTTAAAGACTATGGAACTGGCGATGCTCATGAAACAGATGTAATTGATATTCATAAAGCTAGCACATTCTCAACACAAGATTTATTAGATGGATCAGTTGATGCTGCTTATGATGGTGTTATTTATGAAATAGTTGAAATGACACCAACTCAATACTTTGAATTATGCTCTAAAATTCAGGGTATGAAACCAGATGAAATTATTGATTTTATTGGTGCTGATGAGAGACAACTTGCTCATATTAAAGATGTTATTCTAAAATATGGTAAGAAACTTCCACTTCCTTACGTCAGTTTCAGTTCAGTTGATGAAGTTAGCGGCCAAGAAGGCAGACATAGAATGTATGCTCTTGGTGAAATGTTCGGTTGGGACGAAGACTTCCCAGTTATGCTTATTCAAGATGCAAGCTCTAAGAAAACATTAGGTGAGCTCTTAAATGAATCTATTACAGAAGACTTCTATTTAGACGAAAAAACAAGACGTAATTATATTACAAAAATTACTCAATTAATTCACAATCAACCAGTTATTCAACAAAATGGTTTATTTGAAATTCATAATATTAAAGAAGATGAATATCAAGCAGTTTTAAATGCTTTGAGACGTCAACCTTGAATTGATTATGTTCATGCTACAGCAGGCAAATTTGATTTTAACAAAATATCTTATCAAGGTATGCCAAGTAGATTATATACAATTTCTGGTAAAATTAAAATCTAATTAAAAAACCAATTAAAATAAAGCCCTAAATTGGGCTTTTTATTTTATTTTTATTAAATCAATTTGCTAAATTATACTGAGAAATGCTTCAATAAGGAGGCCACATATGACAAAAGAGCAAGCTAAAATAATTTATAAAGACGTTATTAACCAGTTTGGCTTTATCAATAATCCAGCCAGTGTTGACGCTGTTTATGTTTTAAGAAATGGACAATTTTTAGATACTTGTGGTGGTTATCCAACTCATCAACACATTAATGTAGCAAAGTATATCTCAGAAAAATATAAATTTAATGATATTAATACTTTAAATAATGGTAGCAAGTTTATGATGTATGTTGCTGGTGCAGTTAAAATTACTTGCTGGAACCAAGGTAAAGGAATTAAAGGTATTTATTTACCAAAAGCTGAATTAGTAGAAAAACAATATAAAGCTATTGAAGAATTTGTTGCTAGAATTGCTAGAAATGTTACTGAAGATTGGCCTCTTTGAATTGCTTCTTGGGATGAAGGACAACAAATTGAGTATACAAAATCTTACCAACTTGAAAAAAGAGTCTTAGAAGATATTAAGTATTATTATAATTCCGGGGCTCTTGAACTCACTGAAGAAGTGTTAACTGAAAAGATAGTCAAAGTTGGAAGTAAGTGGCAAGTTCAATCTGAAAAAGGTAGAAATATGGGAACATATGATACTAAAAAAGAAGCACAAAAAAGATTAAGTCAAGTAGAGTATTTTAAGCATATGAATGAAGAAGTAAATTCTACAACACTTTATCATTTATCTGAAAAAGAACTTATAGATACCTTAACTCCAAGAGTTCCTAAAAGTGACTTTGAAGACCAAGAAACTCCACGAATTTGTTTTAGTACCTCTATTCAAGGGTCTTTAATTGGAATAAATGAAGATAAAGATATTACTGGAAAAGAATTTTATGTATATACCTTAAATACCACTGATTACTATAAACCAACACAAGAAGAAGTCAATGATGTAAATATTACAAATGAAGTTTGATACTTACATGATTATGAACCAGAGTTTGCTTATAAAATCAAAGTAACTGGCAAAGATGGAACTAAAAAAGTATCATTAAATGGCGAAGAAGTTGAGGTACCTATCTGAAGCTATAAGAAAATTATGACTGAAGCTTTATTAGAAGACACAAGAAATATGCTAGTTTCTAAGTCAAGAAGTGTTGGACAGTATAGAGACCAATCCCGTGGCAAAAATAGATTTGAGCGTAAAAGATTATCTCAAATTGCTAGAACTGTTAAACAATATAACCAAATTGATATGAACAAATTATTCAAAGAAGATTTATTAATTGTTCATATTCCAGTTCAAGGAGAGACAGACCAATATACTGTTTCAGTTAAAATGGAAGGTGTTGTTGCTGAAATTGCTAAAAATATTAAAAATAATAAAAACCAATTTGAGTATCGAACAGTTATTCAAGCTTTAACAAAAGTATTTAATTCTCAAAATATTTATGTTAAATGCACTTGTGATGACTATAAATATAGATTTGCTCACTGAAATATTGTAAATAATGTTTCTGTTGATGATACAGCCAGTGATCCAGGTCCAGGCAAAGGAATTAGAAACCCAAATGACGACAAAGGCCGTGGCTGTAAACATGTTTTATTAGTTTTAGCTAATGGTGACTGATTATTGAAAGTTGCCTCAGTTATTAGTAATTATGTCCATTATGCAGAAGAGCATTTACAAAAACCATTCTTAAAAGTTATTTTTCCTAAACTTTATGGAATTCCAGCTGATGAAATGGTTGAACAAGATTTAGTTGATGATGATAAGTATTTAGATTCATCAACTGGCTTAATTGATGCTATAAATGATTACGGTAAAAATCGTGGCAAATATCAAAAAGGCTCAAATAAAAATCCTATTACTGGAACTGGTGGCAGAGCCAAAAAAGAAGAAAAACCAGAAGAAGAAAATACTGAAGAAGAGGAAAAATAATATAATATTAAAAATATTGTATTATATATTGTATAATTATGTCAGAAAAATTAGATATAAATATTCCTGAAATTAAAGTGCCAGAAGCTAAATTACCAAATATAGACTTATCTGCTTTAAATGGTTTATCACCAGAAGAGCGTGAGTTAGCTTTTTCAATGTTAAAAGAAATTGCTCAAACTGGCGAGTCTAAGACCTTGGAGCAACTTAAATATGGTGACTTTGAAGAAATTCCAGTAGATATACATACGTTCCTCCATGATAAAAAATATCTTGGAAATGGCTTATATGACCAAGATGGTCGATTTACGCTCTTCCCTTATTGAGAAAAAACTCTTGAAAAAATATTCCCTGATAATATAACAACTGCCTACAATACATTGATATTGACTGGCTCTATTGGTATAGGTAAATCAACATGTGCTGTTATTTGTCAATTATACATGCTTTATAGATTACTCTGTCTCAAAGACCCTTATCTATATTATGGCATGCAACCAATTGATAAAATTACAATTTCATTAATGAACATCACTATTGAAAACGCAAAAGGTGTTGCTCTTGATAAATTAAATCAATTGATATTGTCTAGCGACTGATTTATGAGCCATGGCGAAATGCATGGTACAACTAATATGATTTATGTTCCTGAAAAGCATATTGAATTCGTATGTGCTTCCAGTAACAATCAAATCATAGGTCGTGCGCTATTCTGCAATTTCTCAGATGAAGTTAACTTTGATGCTAGAAGCACAAATGTAGAAAGACAAAAAGCGAGATTAAAACAAATCATCTCTCAAGTCGATTCTCGTATGGCATCAAGATTTTTAAGAGGTGAATATTTACCAACATTAAATATTATTGCTTCTTCTAAAGCTTCAGACCAATCATTCCTTGATGACTATATTGAAACTAAGAGAAAAAATGAGTCTAAAACAACATTAGTTATTGATGAACCTCAGTGGGTTGTTGATAGCAGAAAACAAACAGGCAAATGGTTTAAAGTTGCTATTGGCGATAGATTTCTTCCAAATGAACTTTTACCAGAAAATGCAACTGAAGAAATTGTAAAAGAATATTGAAATAAAGGCTATACAAGAATTATTGATGTCCCAAGTGGCTATTTAGAAAAATTTAGAGATAATCTTGAATTAGCATTAACAGATATTGCTGGTATCTCAACGGCCAGTGCCACTAAATATATTTCAGGTGTCTCATGGAATGCTATTAAAACAGACTATGAAAACCCATTTACAAAAGAAATTATTGAAGTTGGTAATAGCCCAGATGATCATGCTCAATATGCAAATTTCTTTGATTTAAGTAAAGTTCCACCTGAATGAAGATCTAGACCAATGTGAATACATCTTGATATGTCGTCTGGTTCATTAGGTAAAGGCGACAAAACTGGTATTGCTGGTATCTGAATTAAAGGTAAACGCCCATCTGTTGAAGGTGAAGATATTACTAGAGAAATGTATTATAAAGTTGCATTCTCTGTTTCTATTAAGGCTCCAAAAGGCTATTCAATTAGCTTTGCAAAACATAGAAACTTTATTAGATGATTAAGAGACCAAGGGTTTGCTATTAAAGGTATTTCATGCGATACTTGGGGCGGACCAATGATGCAACAAGAATTAAAGTCAGATGGTTTTGAAGTTAAAACTGTTTCTGTTGACCGTGTTGATAATAAAACACATCAACAAACTCAATATGCTTACTTCAAAAATACAATGACAGACAGACGTTTAGAAGTCTATAAAAAATGTGATTTCTTAACTGAAGAAGTCCTTGGACTTGAAAGATTATCAGACGGGCACATTGAACACCCTGATGCTGGCCGTTCAGGTAGTAAGGACCAAATTGATGCTGTTGTTGGTGCATTATGGAATGCGTCACAAAATGCTGAAGAATATGCTTACAATTATGGTGATAATATTGATGCTGCTTTAAATGTAAGTATGGAAGACCTAAATGAAAAAGATAAACAACAATTAGTAATCGACTATCAAGAAGAGCTAAAAAGAATTTATATGGAAACATATAAAGAGCTTGATAATGTTGAAACTGAACAACGTAAAAAGCAGCAAAAAGAATATGAATACTTAAAAGATATTAGTGATGGTATCTTTGTATTATAAATTAAAGGAGAATAAATTATGGCTGAAACTAAGAAAAAAACAACAAAGCCAAAAAGCTCCCTGATTGGTAATCAGGCAAAACCAGTGGTACTGGATTCCACAACCAAATTAGATATTGATACTAATAAAGTATTAATTGACAACATCATTGAAGCTGGCTTACAAAGTAAGCTTGATATTGGTGCACTTGATAGATTTACTTCTATCTCAAATGCAAGAGACCAAGTATATCAACTTATCGATACCATGTGTAATGACTCAGCAGTATCTGCAATTGTCAGAACTTATACAGATGATGTTTGTGAAATGAATGACAATGGCCATATTGTATGATGTGAATCTCAAGATCCTAACATCAGTAAATTCGTCAACTACTTGCTTAATGTCATGAACGTCGACAAAAACATCGGCAAGTGGGTTTACTGCTTAATCAAATATGGTGATGTTTATTTAAGACTTTATCGTGAATCAGACTATCATGATGTATTATTTAAAGGCGATAGCACAAGACAAGCATTAAATGAGGCAATTAATTTATCAATTCATAGTGCTGATGACAACTATAGCTATTATGTTGAAATGGTACCAGACCCATCTACAATGTTTGAGTTAACAAGACATGGACAAACATTTGGTTATATTGAAACACCAAATCAACCAAATAATATTGATATGACCTCATATGTCGGTGGAACAACTGGTATGATGTCTGGAAATAGTAATGGTGCTTATACATTTGCTTATAAATCAAGTGATGTTAATATCTATCAAGCAGATGATTTTGTACACGCTGCTCTTGAAGATAATATTACACGTTTCCCAGAAACAGTTGACTTATTCTATGAAGATTTAGAAGATACAAAAGCAGCTAAAAGAAAAACTGGCAGCTCAACTGGATCTGGTACAACTAGCCAAAGTTATACTGTTAGACGTGGTAAATCATTACTATATGATTCATATAAAATTTGGAGAGAAAAAGCATTACTTGAAGCAGCTGTATTATTAAGCCGTATTACTCGTTCAGGCATCGTTAGAAAAGTTGCTGTTGAAGTTGGTGATATGCCAAAAGAGCAAGTTCAACAAACTTTAAGAAGAGTTAAAGAAATGTTTGAACAACGTGCAGCATATCAAGATGGTAAATCATTCTCTGAATATACAAACCCAAGCCCAGTAGAAAACTTTATCTATTATGCTACACATAATGGGCAAGGTAATATTACAGTTGAGTCTGTTGGTGGTGATTTCGACCCAAAACAATTAACAGACTTAGACTGGTGGAATAATAAATTCTATTCATCTTATGGTATTCCAAAACAATACTTTGGTTGGACAGAAGACGGTGCAGGCTTCAATGGCGGCGCATCATTAACTATTATTTCTAGCGTTTATAGTAAAGGTGTTAAGAGAATTCAAAATACTATTTTACAAGCTATTACAGATGCAATTAATCTTATATTATTAAATAAAGGTTGTAAATCTTACTTAAATAACTTTGTATTAAAAATGAGAGCTCCATTAACACAAGAAGAGCAAGACTATCGTGCTAACTTTGCAGATAGAGTTACAGCTATTAGTAATGTAAATGGTTTATTCTCAGATGTTGAAGACAAAGCAAGAAGATTAACCATCTTAAAATCACTTATTTCTTCGTTACATCTTGGAGATGATGTTATTGCTGAAATTCAAAAAGAAATTGATGCAGCTAAAGAAGCAGCTAAGAAAGCTGCTGCTGAAGAAGAAGCTAATACTAATACAGAAACCGGCGGAGAAGAAACAAGTGAGAAAGCTGTTGAAATTCCTGAAACAGAAGAAGCTCCTGCTGAAGAAGACCTTGATTTAGGCATGGCATCTGTAGCAACTGAAGAATTTAAACCAGCCCCAGGGACCTCTCAATTAAATGAGGAGCAATTATTTGAAGATGAAGATAATCTCCCAACTCCAGAAGAGGCTGATTCTGAAAGAGACTTCACCGAAAATAAATAATTAATATTTGAAAGGAAACATTAATTATGATTACAAAAAATGATTGTTTATCTATCTTAACTAAACTTGATGAAAGTGGCGTTAGTGATGTTAACCCATATGTTCGTAAACTTGTTGTAGCCAGAGACATTCCATTAGAGGTTTTAAAGTTTATTCATGATAATCGTGGGCTAGAAGTAAGTAAATTCTATGAAATGCTAAGAAAAAGCCACAATCAAAAGAAATCTCCATTGTATACAAATATATTAAAAGACATTGAAGACCCTCAAGAAGTAGTTACAACTTTATCTTGTTTACTCACCCAAATCTTGTTGTATGGTAAAAAGCTAGAAAATGCTGATCAATTCTTTAGAGAAGTTAGAGCTGAAGAATTAACAAGAGTATTAAATAACTATTTCAAAACTGGTTTATATGAAGAATGCTTGAATTTGATTAAATTACTTAAATCAGACTTACTTGTATTAGAGTATATTGCAGGAAGACGAGATATTGCAGCTTAATTTATAATATAATAAATTAAAATAATGGCCCAGAAAAATAAAATTTCTGGGCTTTTTATTATTTTATTAAAGCTTTTTAAAATTATTCGCTAAATTAATTGATAAATAAGCAATAAAGTAAAATAATAAATTTTTTAATAAATTAATAAATTATTAAAATTAGTATTTAACTTTTCGCTAAATTAATTAGACTATTGTGTCTAATAGATAAAATAAGGAGACTGAGAAATGGACGCTAATAAAAACAGAAAAGTTTTAGAAGCATTGCAAATGCAACCATTATCTGAAGAAGAAAAGTCAGCTCGTCATATTCTTGGTAGACTTTATGGACCTATTGCGACCTGTAAAGAAAAAACAAGAAATGGTCGTGGCTATAATAAAGAGCTTTGGGAAAAAGCCCTTAGCGATGAAATCTTCAAAGAAAAACTTGCTACAAAAAGTTTATTCTTAGAGTTAGGCCACCCAGCTGATAGAGAAGAAACAGACATGACTTGTGTTTGTGCCTGTATCCCAGAAATGCCTAAAATTGTCAATGATGATTTATATGCTTATGTTGATATCTTAGACACACCTAATGGCAAATTATTAAAAACACTTTGTGATTACGGCTTTGTTCCTGGCATCTCTTCAAGAGGTTCCGGTGATATTATGGCCAACGATGAAGTTGACCCTGAAACATTCTTCTTAGAAACATGGGACATCGTTCAACTTCCTGCTGTTAAAAAAGCAAGACTTGCAATGTGTGAAAGTTTTGATGGCAAAAAACCATTAAAAGCAGTATTACAAGAAAGCTATGATGCTGCTAATGACGAAGATAAAAAAGTAATGAAAGAATCGTTAGATAACTTAGATATTAAATTAGACGAACCTATTGAAGAGGAAATTCCTATTGAAGATCCAGAAGCTCCAATTGAAGAAACATTAGTTGAAGCTGAAGAGACTGTTGAGGAACCTGTTGAAGAAACTCCAGTTGAAGAAACTGAAGAAACTCCTGCAGAAGAAACTGAGACTCCTGTTGAAGAAGAGCCAAAAGTAGAAGAAGTTGCTTGGACAGTTGGAGACTTCAAAAATAGTTTAAATGATTATGATGAAAGCCGTTCACTTGAATGGAAACCAATTATAATTGATAATGTTGAATACCCTATTACTGGCATTGTATTTGATGACAGTGAAGAAGGAAAACTTATTACAGAAGTTAGTTATACTCTTCCTAAAGAAGAGAATACTATAAATGATGAAGAAGCGGTTGCTGAAGAGCCTGCTGAAAGTGAGCCAGAAGTTTCTACTGAAGAAGCTGGTGATGCCGGAGATGATGAAGTAATTGAAAGCTTAAAAGAAGCAGTTCGTCAGAAAGACCTACTTGAAAGTGAAGTCCGAGATCTTAAAAATCAAAAGACAGTCAGTGATGCCGAAGTACAAGGTTTGAAAGAAGAGCTTGAGAAATACAAGGGCGGCTTCATAAGAGTAAGTGAACTTGCATCTAAATCAACAAGTCTCACTAAGGAAAATAAAGTCCTTAAAGAGCAATTAAATCTTAAAGATACTGAAATCAAAGATTTAAAACAAAAAGTCGAAAACCACATCAGTTTAACAGAAAGTGTTAATGCTGAAAAAGCAACAGTTAAAGATTTAACTGAAAAATTAGCTAAAGTTCAAGCTGAAGCTGAAGAAACAGAAAAATCATTAACTGAAGAGCTTGAAGCCAGCAAAAAGAAAGCTCAAGATAGAACAAATCTTGCGAAATCTTATAAAGCTAAATATGATGCTGTTGTAGAGCGCTATGTTGCTAATAAAGCAAAGATGCTTGGTGTTAGACCTCAAGATATTACTAGCAAGCTTGTCGAGAACTACTCGCTAGATGATATCGACAATGTTTGCAATGAGCTACTTAATGAAAGTAGACCTCAATTCGGTTTGGTTGGTGGTAATCCAAGAGTAAGAGTCAATGAGTCAGTCAAATCTGAAAAGAAAGTGATTGATCCAGACAATGGCTACGAAATTGACGATGACTTGCTAATTCTAGCCGGATTGAAATAAGCTGACAACTTACTGTCAATAATTAAATAGGAGAAAACAATGAGACAAAATTTACTTGAGACTTATAGTCGTCAATTAAAGGTTGCTGAAGCCTACGTTGCCAAAAACTTCGATGGCAAACAAATTTCAGCAAATACTCAACTCACTACTGCTGTCTTATTAGACAACACAAACCGTTGGTTAACAGAAGCCATGAGCACTGAAGCCACACAACGTTCTGACTTAGGCGATTGGAAGAAATTCTGCTTAAATTTAACAAATATTGCTGTTCCATCATTAATCGCTAACGACCTCGTTATCGTTCACCCAATGACAAGCTACAGCGGCTCCGTTGCTTACTTAAGCTACGTCAGCAAAACTGATAAGGGTGGCATTAAGAAAGGCTTCGAATTCAACGGTGTCTTCGGTCTTGGTGCTTCCTCACCAGAAAGAACTGCCTTCTCTTCACAAGTTATTGTTGAAAAAATCGGATCTGATGGAAAAACTTCCTTAGAACCAGTTGAATGCGGTAAATTTGTTGTTAAAGAAGAAGGAAAAGAAGTTGCATATGATGCTAAAGTTATCGCTAAAGATGGTACAGTTTCTTACAAGAAAGCTTCCGAAATGCACGATTTACCAGAAGGTGTCAGAGTTGCATACTTCTCAAATGAATTCCAAATGGAACATGTTCCTGCAGAAGACATTCCAACAATTGGTCCAAAAATGGAAAGAATCGCTCTTGTCGCTGAGCCAAGACGTATCGCTGTCCGTTACGATCAAATCACTGCTTTCCAAGCTAAAACTGACTATGGCTTCTCACTCGACAAACAAATCGCTGAGCAAGCTTGCGGTGAATTAGCTTACGAAATCGACACTGAAATCGTCGAAATGTTAGCTGAAGGCGCCAAAGAAGGCGACGTCAAGTTAACTTGGGACAGAACTCTTCCTGTCGGTGTTTCTAAATTTGAACACTACAATGGTTTCTTAGAAGTCATTGAAGAAGCAAAAGCTGAAATCTACCGCAGAACTGGTAAATTCCATCCTAACTACATGGTCATCGCTGCTGATGTCCTCCCAGTCTTACGTTTCGTTAATGGTTTCACAGCTGTTAAGAATGCTAAGATGAATGGTCCTTACAAAGTTGGTGAATTAGATGGTCTTAACATCTACGTCTCCCCAGCTCTTGGCAAAGGCGAATTCTTCCTTGGTTTAAACGGTTCCGATATGATGAGCTCTGCTGGTGTCTACGCACCTTACATGGCTATCGTCCCAACCCAATTACTTGGAACACCAGACGGTGGTTTAGCACAAGGCTTCTCAACATGGTATGCCAAAGCATTACTCAATAAGAATCTTCTTATTGCTGGTGAAGTTACTGGTGTTGCCAACGACTACAGAAAAATCGTCGTTGAGAAATAATTAAGCTTAAACGATTTAAATTAGAGGTTTCTTCGGAAACCTCTTTTTTATGCTAAAATTATGCCCCTTACTATTGTATAATATAATAGGAAAAAGGCTATGAATATTACAGAAATTAAATTAGACTTAATAGCACATGGTGGAAATTTACCTGGTATATATAAAATTACCAGAAAATCTGATGGAAAAGTTTATATTGGCCAAACAGAAAAACCAATTGCAGAGCGTATTGAACAGCATATTAATAATAAACATATTAATCGAAATTCAGATAATATCGACCATGCAATAAAGAATGAAGGCATTGATGCTTTTAAATATGAAGTCGAGTTATTTTTGCCACATGCTGATACAGACCAACTATGGGATTTAGAAAGTCAATATATAAGTAAATATAATAGTTACAACAATGGTTTTAATCTTACTAAAGGAAATCACGTTGGAAACTCAATTAAAAATACTGCAAGTTATATTATGCACACTGTTAAAGTTGAGCTTTTCAAAAAATTAGCAAAGAAATTTAATTTAGATTTTACAAATAAAACTGTATTATTAATTAATTCATTTGGTAAATTTGTAAAAGCACACCTTGATTATGAAGATTGTATTGTTACAGAAATTTTCAGTAGTGCATTTGTTGAGCCAGATAATAATGGCGAGCTTAAAGTTAATAGTAAGGAGTATGGTAAATATATTATGGAAGAATTAATAAAATTAAAAGGAAAACACTTTGATATCATTATCAGTAACCCACCTTATTCAAGTATTGGAGCAAATATCTCAAGCTTTATTAAAGATAATATTGATTATGATGAATTTGTAAATCTTTTACCTGCTAACGACTATACTAGAAATGATAAACATGATTTATTTAAATATACTGATTTATCAAATATGATTGCAATTAAAGATGGCTTTACTGATGCAGCAGTTACTACTCATGCTACTAGAATTTTTAAAGAGCCATGTATGTATATTACAGAAGAAGCCTTTGAAATTGAAAATTATATTGACCCAATTATGAAAAAATATTTCTATGAAAATAGAAAGAGAACACATGCTGCAATTGATAATGCAGTCTATAAACCTGCACTTGCCTCATTTAAACAGATGTTTGATTTAAAGAAATGTTTTTATATAGGAAAACGCGACCTTACTAATGAACACTTACCATATTCAAAAAATTGTTTAAGTTATAAAGTTAATGTTGAGCACAGTGTTACTCATGATGATATAATTAATCTATCGGCTCCAAGTGAACAAGCAAATGGTAATGTCGGTGATTTCAGCTTAATTCAATTAGACACAGACCTTGAACAAAATAATATGGCTGAATTCTTCTATAGCCCAGAAGGTTTTAGATTTTTTGCAAAAATTGCTGTTGCAATGAACTTAGATAGTTATTGTGCACCAAGTAAGTATATGCCAAAAGTTGATTGGAAAAAGAAACAAACAGTTAAAAGTATCTTAAAAGAGTATAAATATACACCAGAAGAAATTGATGCAGTTATTGCAGACCTAAATAATTTTAAAGGAATGAAAGACTAATGAAATTGAGTGAAGAAATAAAACAAAAGATTATTGATATACTTGATTCAAAAGAATTTATGTCTGACTTATATGAAGGACTTGATGAACAAACTAGAATTGAATTAGGACAATTTTATACACCAGCAAAAATTTGTATCCAAATGATTGAGCTGTATAAAACAGATACTTTTGAAGGTAAATTAATATTAGACCCTTGCTGTGGATCTGGAAATCTCTTAATAGCTATGCTTATTGCTGGAGCAGACAGTAATAAGATATATGGCAATGAATTAGACCACAGAGCTGTTAGACTTGCAAGAAAAAGAGTAAACCGAGCATGTGATATTTTAGGTAAACCACATATTAAAGACTGGCAAATTCATAAAGGCAATGCTTTAGATAAATTTTGTTTACAATATTTTGAACCTGACTATAAAGAGCAGCTTAAACAACATTATCTTGATGAGCAATATGGCTTATTTCCAATGCTAACAGCAGATCAAGAAGAGTTTTTAAAAGAAGTTGATTAAAAGCAACTTCTTTTATTTTTGCTAAATTATACAAGAGTAAAGGAATTATTTATTTTTGTATGAACGTATATGCCGCATATAACTTAAATGAAGATATTAGAAAAAAGAGCTCTTCTGGCGGGGTTTTTTATTCTTTAGCTAAATATATTTTAGACCAAAATGGTATTGTTTTTGGTGCTTCTTGAAATAAAGATTGACTAGTTGACCTGTGTTATATTGATAAACTAGAAGACCTACCAAAACTAATGGGGTCTAAGTATATTCAGGCCAATACCAAAGAAACATTTAAAGAATGTAAAGAATTTTTAGATTCTGGCAAATTAGTTTTATACTCTGGGCTTCCATGCCAACTGCACGGCTTGAAAACATTTCTTAAAAAAGATTATAAAAATTTAATATTAGTTGATATTGCTTGTCATGGACTGCTCCCATTACAAGTTTGAAAAGACTATTTAGAAACAATTAAAAGACCAGATGCTGAAATTACTTCAATTAATTTTAGATTAAAAGAACCAGACTGAAATAACTATGCTTTTGAAGTAAAGTACTCTGACGGCAAAATTTTAAAAGAGCACCACAGTAAAAATAAATATATGCAAGCTTTTTTATGTGATAAGTATTTAAAAGCTTCTTGTTATAACTGTAAATTTAAAAATAATTTTAGTTGTGCTGATATAACTATTGGAGATGCATGGGGCGCTAATACTAATTTCGATTCTAAAAATGGTATTAGTTTTATTATTACTAGAACTGCTGCCGGCGAGGACTTGCTAAATAATACTGATATTAAAAAAGATAAACTTATCTATAATGACCCATCAAAAAACGGCTGCCTTAAAAATAAAATTGATACTAAGCTATGCCCATATAATAAAGACATATTTAAGAAAAAAGTTGGTATAATTACTTTACATCTAATTGATAATTTTGGTGGAACTTTACAAGCATATGCCTTAAATAAATTAATTACAAATGCTGGCTATGATGTTGAGACTATTACATGAAAAGATGATAGAATTCTACCATTTGCTAAAACTAATGTAAAACTTAGAGTATTTAATACTTCTAATGATATTAAAAATATTAATGAAAATGATTATGATATACTAGTAGTTGGCAGTGACCAAATCTGAAGAAAACAGTTTATTACTGGAGACTTTAAACAAGACTATATTAATATTCCATTTTTACAATTTACAAATAATTGAACTAAAACAAGAATTTCATATGCTGCATCTATTGGTGTTGCTGAAAATACTTGAGAGTATAATAAAGAAGATTGTGATAAGATTAAACAATTATTACAAGCTTTTAATGCAGTTTCAGTTAGAGAATTACAATCAATAGAAGACTGCAAAAAGCATTTCGGACTTACTGTTAACCAATGTGTAGACCCAACAATGCTTTTATCAAAAAATGAATATATTGATCTTTGTAAAAATGAACCAATAAATAATAGTGAAGTATTTATATATTTATTAGATGAAAATAAAGAAAAGCTAGCTGTAATAAATAACTACTGCAAAGAAAATAATTTAACATATTTTAAATGCAATAAATCAGTTGAGTCATGATTAGCGGCTTTTAGAGATGCCAAATATATTATAACTGATTCATTTCATGGTTGTATTTTTGCGATAATATTTAATAAACCATTTATTTGCTTATATAATAAGTGAAGAGGAAATGCTAGATTTGACTCTTTGGTTGCTATGTTTGATATGAATAATATTATTTATGATATTGGCCAACTATCTACTACAGACTGACAAGTAATAGATATTAATAAGATATCAAATAAACTAAATAGCTCAAAAGAATATCTAATAACTTCATTATCTTTGCCAGCTAAAAAAATGAGCGTTGATATTAAGCAAGAGAAAAAACAAGAACAAAAACAAACACAAAAAAAGAAAACTACCTATCTATACTTTTAAGGAGAATTATCATGGAAGAAGAAAGACGTGCTTGATTACTATTTTTAAGCTCAAATAACTATTATCTTTATATGCTACTTGGTATATATAAGAATCTTTTAGATGTCAAGACAAAGTATCCGATTTATTGCGGCGTGACACAAGAAGTTAATTTTGAAACACGTAATATTTTAAAAACAGTTGGGCTTAACCTAATTGACTTAGATACCCAAATAATATCTGCTGATGTAATAAGAGCAGTTAAAGATAACAATAGCGAGCATTATTTTAAAGCTTTTACTAAACTTACTTTGCTTGATACACAAGTAGAAAAAATGTTTGACAAAATTGTGTATATAGATACAGATGTTGAAATATTAGAAAATATTGATGAAGTATTTGATTACCCACATATGGCAGCAATTGAAGATGTTGCACCATCTAGTAATAAAATAAAAACGCCATACACTCTTGGTTGCTCTAAATTTTGCAGCGGCATGTTTGTCTGAGATTTTAAAAATAATCAAGGAAAAGGGCACGAAATTCTTTTAAAACTTCCAGAGCTTGATAAGAAAATTACTTGGCATGACCAAAATGTATTAAATTATTTCTATCAAGATTGAAGAGAAAAACCTGAGTTACACATACCACCTGAGTATGGTATTATGAATTTTAAAGCAAATACTGATAAGCTTCCAGCTAACATAAAAATAAAAGCAATTCATTATACAAGCAGAATAAAAACCGACTGACCTTTTAGACATCAAAAAATTCTTAAAGAATATAATTGAAAGTTTGGAAATTTATTTTTTAAAGAATGAGTGCAACATATTGCTGATTCAATAAAATACTTTAATGAAAAGTACAGCTTAAGAATTCCAAGTCTTCATCCAGAAAATATTGTATTATTAACAAAAGAAGAAGAGCGAGAAATTAAGGCTGATGGAAGACGTGGCTGTTACTTATATTTTTAAGACTATTTTTTATTAAACTAATAGTCTTTTTGCTATTTATTTGCTAAATTAATTGATAAGTTGCGAACAGGAGGAGAAAAGATAATTCATGACTAAAAAAGATGTCGTAGATGAAATCAAACTCGAACTCACGGGTCAAGTCTTAGAAATGGAATTAGATGATTCTACTCTTGATTTGACTATCAATAAAGCAATGCGTGAACTTCAAAGATATTGAGATGAATCCACATTAATTACTATTCCATTTGCTTCTTGTATTGAATATGCTGGAACACCTCTTGAAGAGGCTAGCTCAATAGTAAATGTATACCGAACAGTTGGAGTTGGTAATTCAAATGATGCAGGAAATTCTGTAACAATGGATCCATTATATGCTCAACAATGAATGGTATTTAGTAATGCTGGAACAATGTATAATTTACAAGATTATGTATTGAATTATGCTGCCTGGAGCACATTAACCCAAGTACGAAATACAATGTCTACTGATATGGCATTCAGAGAAGATAAACATGCTTGCAGATTATATATCAATAATAATATTTCAAGCCCAGGCAGTGTCACAATTGAATATATCCCAAAACTTAAAAAAGTTGAAGATATAAAAAGTGACTATTGAAAAGATATTCTTGTAAGAATGAGTTTAGATTTTACAAAAATTCAAATTGGTAGAATAAGAACAAAATTTACACAAACTAATGCTCTATGGACATTAGATGGTGATAAACTTCTTGAAGAAGGAAATACAGACTTAAAAGAATTAAGAGAAATATTAAGGGCCAATAGTAATATGGTCTATCCAATTAATTAAGGAGACAAAACATGGAAAAAGAATCCGTAAAGAAATTTGATTTAGAAGCTGCTTTTAAAGCTTTAGATGAGATTGAAATTCCTCAAACTAAGGGCATCAAAGCTAATAGAGTCGATTTGAAAGAAAGATTCAATCATAAATCTGCCCATGAAACATTAATTGAAGATTATTATGATGTTTCTAGCACAGAAGATTTAGAAGAAGCTAAAGAAGAAAGAGAAGGAGAAGTCGCGCAAGCTAAATTAGCACGTATTGAAAAAATTGTTGATTTAGATGCTGAGACTGCTGATGACCTTTTACCATCTTACGTTGGCAAAGTTATTATGCAATGTCCTCAATGTATGACTCTCTTTTATAAAAATCCAGAAGATATTGAGCACTCAGAAGAAAACCCAGATGTCGTTAACATTAATGAAGTTTGTCAACACTGTGGAAACACTTCAGGTTATACTTTAATTGGTAAAGTTGACAGTGTTTCTGAAGAAGAAGCTGATAAGTATGACGAAACTTCTGTAGAAGAAAATGAGCTTGACCTTGACTTTGAGGAACCAACTGAAGAAGTTGATGCTGAAGGAACAGGTGAAGGCGCTGAAGAAATGTCTGGTGATGAAGAGTTATCTGAGGACGAATTAAAAGAGTTAGAGCTTGACTTAGAAGATATCCCAGAAGAAGAGCCAGAAGATGAAAAGAAAGAAGAAAGCTTAAACCTTTCAACCGAAACTTCTGAAAATGAAACTGAACATAAGTCTGAAAATTTAACACTTAATGAAGAAGCTACAGATGAAAGTTTAAATAATTCAGAAGTCCAAAAAGAAGCTGAAGAAGGCTCTGAACTTAAAACAGAAAATGAATCTGAAAATCTTACCTTAAATGAAGATGCTTTTGATTACAATAATATTCCATCTTGGAATGATGATGAAATCCTCATTAAAAACGATGCAGGTCTTCCAAGTGAAAAATTACCAGTAATTAATTATTTCTTGGATTGTTCTGGAAGCTGGCAAATGAAAGGCTGGCTACAAGAAATTGATGAAATGCGTCGATTAAAAGATAGTAATACTGCAATAGTAAAAGTATATTTTGTTTCAGATCATATTTATAATAACCCAAATGATGCCCGTAAGGGTGGACACTCTACTGGATTTAAAGAAGTTGTTGATTATGCAAAAGCTCATCCAGAAGAAAAATGTATTATTCGCACTGATGATGATTATAAAACACAAGGTGGCGAAGAGCTAGAAAAACTTCCAAATGTCGAGCTCAGACTCCACACTATCGGTGAAAGCTTAACCGAAGAAGTTGATAAAGATTTAGATGCAAAATTAAAAGCACATAATGATTATATTGCTTATTTACAACAAATGATTAAGCAAGAAGAAGAAGCTTTAAAGAAAGCAGAAAATGATGAAATCAAAGCTGCTATTCAAAGAAGATTAGATGCTTTTACACAAGATTTACATGATGCACTTCCAGATGTTCTTAAAGATGAACCAGAAGCTAATGAAGTAGCTACTGAAGAACCTGTTGAAGAAATGCCGACTGAGGCTCAGGCAGAAGAAGAGCCAAAAACTGATGAACCAGCTGAAGAAGAAGCTCCTGTTGAAGAACAATTAACAGAAGAAGCTGCTGAAGAAGAAAAACCAGCTGAAGGTAATGAAGTTGACTATGTTGAATACAAGCACTCATATTGCCATGCTTTAGCACCAAAATTAAAAGCTATTAACTATTTAGTTAATGTTAAAAAAGTTGAACCTAAAATCTTAAAAGGTTATATTCTTAAATTATTAAAAGATGCTGATGTTAAGTGGACTGAAAAAGAAAAAGAATTTAAGAAAAATATTGAAACTAAAGAAGATAATTATGATATCTTAAACTATGTTAAAAATAGTATTGAAAAAGCTAAAACTATTAAAGTCAAAGTTGATGAAAATGGTGAATTAGTTGAAGGCTTAAATGAAGGCTTTGAAGGCTGTTTATATGAAGTCTTAACTGAAAGCTTAAATAAGTCTGAAGAAACAAGCGAACATAAAACTGAAAATGAATCTGAAAATTTAACACTTAATGAAGGTGCTGAAGCCGAAATAGATTCTATTATTGCTTCATGGGACTTTAATGAAAGTTTAACAGAAGAAGGTAATTTAGATAAATTGCTCGATAGCGACGAATTCAAAACACCAGTTTCTGAAGAAGAAATTGATGCTGCAAGAAAAGAAGCTGCAGAAGAAAGTTTAGAAGAATGTAATAAACCAGAGTTATCTGAAGGTGTCACTGATCCTGAAATTGATGCCATTATTAATTCTTGGGGAGATGTTTCTGAAGCTTGTGAAGGACATGACTGCGAAGAAGGTTATACTGGCAACCCAGCTGAACGCACAACTCATTTAGAATACACAGATGATGACCCAACTGATGGTAAAGCTGTCCTTCCAGATAATATTGAAAAACAATTAACTGAAGGCGAAGAATGTGCAGATGGCGAATGTGAAAAGCCGTTAGAGGAATGCGGTGAAAAACCTCTTAAAGAAGAAGACGAAGTTCCAGCTGAAGAAGCTCCAGCAGAAGAACCTACTGAAGAAGAATCGAAAGAAGAGCTTCCAGAAGTAGAATTTACAACCTCAGAAGTTAAAGAAGTTGCTGATAATGTCGCTGAAAAAATGATTGACAATATTGGAACCAAAGGTTTAACTATTGATACAGAAGAGTGAAAAGCTGATGCTGAAGAAGTTGTTGCTGATGCTGTTGAAGAAAAAATTGAAGCTGAAGAAGAAGTTGAAGCTGAAGAAGAGCCAGCTGAAACTGAAGAAGATGTGGTTGAAGAATCACTTACAGAAGAAGTTTTAGAGGAAGGCCCAATTAATGCAATTAAAAATGCACTTGCAAATAAAACATTAAATAAATCATTCAGTAAATTTATTGTTAAATGCTATACAAAAGCTGCCCCAAATAAACCAGAAACAAAAGAATTTGGTAAATTACAAGATGCAGAAGACTATGCAAAAGCTTTTACTCAAAACCCAAGTAACAAAGAAGCTTGGATTTGGGGTGATGAAGTTAAAAAAGAAAATGTGCTTACTGGTTGGGCCAATGGTAAAAGATCAGCTGATTTAAGACAAGGAACTGCAAAAGAATTTGATGCTATTGCTAAATCAGAAAAAGGTCTTGAAAAAGCTGGTAAAAAAGCTTTAGACGCTGAACCAGAAAAACCTATTACACCTCCAGAAGAAACAGAAGAAGCTCCAGTTAAAGAAGCACCAGTTGAGGAAACTCCAAAACCTGAAGAAGAAAAACCAGAGGAAACTTCCACAGATGCTTCAAAAAAATTAAAAGTTGCAGATATACTTGCTGCATTAGAAGCTAAATACCCTGGCAAGAAAAATAATAAGATTGTTGCAGCTATGCTAAAAAATGCTGGTCTTGCAGAAAGTTTAGATTCTACAGAAGCTGTTTCACTTTGTGAAGCTGTTGATAACCTAGATAGTATTGAGGACTTAAATGAAGAAGCTTTTAATACTAAAATAAGTGAATTCTTAACAGAAGTTTATTCTAATGTTAAATCATTTACTGCTACTGAATGCCAACTAATTGAAGAAAAATTAGTTATTACTGGAAAAATTGGTTTTAATAGCGGTAATGAAAAATTAACAGTATTTGAATTTTTACCAAATTATGGAGATGGACATTTATTCTTTGAAGGCTATAATAAAGACTTCTCAGAAGATAATGCATTTACATTAAATTATTCAATTAATGAATCAAAAGAGCTTATTACTGAAAGTTTTGGTTATAAGTATAAAATTAATGAAACATTAGTTGAAGGCTTAAAATAAATATTAAACCAAATGGGCTGGTTAAATAGATAGCCAGCCCTTGTTTTCAAAGAAAGGAGTATAAATATGGCTGAAAATAGAAAAGACTATGGTGTCTTAATAACGCCTGAAATAAAACTACATCGCCAATATTTCAAAGAAATGGTAAAACTTCTTGGAATTAATTGTATTTATAAAGCTCCTTTACCTGGAAAACACTTTGATACTCATGGCGATTTAGACGCTGACTACACACCAGGAGAAGTTGTAGGCGTAATTTTTCAAGAGCACCCAGATCAAAAAACATTAAAGAAGATGGGCTGAGTTGCTGAGCTTCAAGAAGGCTCATCAATTATTCATGTCCCATATGACTTACCACATATTCAAGTTGGTGCATTATTTATCATTCCAAGCGGCCTTGATCAAGCACAGGGTCGTGTATTTCGTGTTATTTCTATGCAAAATATTATGGTTTACCCAGCTTCTATTGCTTGTGAAATTGCTCCTGAATACTTTGATACTGTAGAGCCAGTATTAACAAGAGACTTTGAAAATAATAATTTTACCATGCTTATAGATCATGAGGAGGATGACTAATGACTAAATTTAAGTTAAAAGAATACTCCAGATTTATGCTATCAGAAAAATTTATTTTAAATGAAGCTAAATATACTAAAGCAGACATACAAAATATTATCTCAGAATATACAAAAGCAAATCAAGACTTTAAAAATATTTATTCTAGCATAGAAGAAAAAATAAAGTCTGAGCTTGCAAAAGCGGAAGAGGCGACTGCAACTGATAAAGATGTAGAAGAATTAAATGAGTTAGCTGATAATATTACAAGTGGAAATATTACTAATATTACAGATGTTAAAGCAAAAACAAATCAATATCTTACAAAACTTGATGCACGACTCAAAGCTACTCCTGGTTATGATGAAGAAAAGACACCAAACATTGCTAAAGTAATAAATAAATTAAATAGCTATGCAAATGAAGCAAGTAGAGGTGCTAAAGAAGATGAGGAGACAGAAGATCGCATCATTAATCTTATAAAAGAGCTTACTCCATTACTTAACAATATCTTTGCAAAAGATACATCAAAAAATACTCTTTTACAACAAATTATTGATAATCTTACTGTTTTAAATAATACTAACTTAGATGGTTTTATTAAACAGCTAAAAAGTGATGCTGTTGAAGAATTTATAAAAATAAAAGATGCTTTTACAGGCATTACACAATATTTAACAGAGCTTAATGCAAAAGAAACTATTACTGATGAAGATATTACTGCTCTAAATACTGCAGCAGCTGATGCAGCTAAAACTGTAACTGATAATATTGAAAGAATAAAATCAATATTAGAATTAAGAGACGATGCCAAAGCAGCAAAACAAGACGCAGATGAAAATCATCTTGTAGATTTATTAAGAGATACTCAAAGTGACCCTGCTGCATTTAAAGAAGCTTTAATATCAATTCTTAATATTGCATTTAAAGATGACCAAGCTTTAGTTGAAGCAGCTTTAAAACTAAATGGCGATGGCGCCATTGCAGAAGAAATTTTACACTTAGGTGCACTTCCAACAAAAAACCCATTTTTATATTTTATTTATACTAATAAGCAACTAATTACAGGTGGCAGCATAGATGCTAAAAAATATGCAGTTTTGCATAATAGATATATACAATCTAACGCCAACGATATTTTTGCAGCAGCAGACCTTAGGGGCACTGGACAATTAAAAAATAGTGACGTAATTTTTAGTGAATCATTTTATCAATCTGGCACTTCAAACATGGAAAAATATCTTGATATAAGAGAGCAAGTTATGAAGTTATTTGATAATAATACTCCATTTAAAAATCAAATTGTGGGTAAAAAATATGCAGGTAAAATTGAAAACTTTTTTAGTGATTTAGTTTATACCAGTGGCAAGTTATTTGATAAAGCACAAGGCAGCACTGGAAGCTCTCTTACAAAAACAGTTAAAGATATTGCTCAAATTTCAAATGACCTTAAACGCTGTTTTGATGAAGACGCTCTAAAGAGCACAGCAGCAACTGCAGTTATTTCTGTAGATAAAAAGATTGTTACACAGTGAGCTTCACAACTTGGTAACAATAAAGATAGACTTGCAAAATTAATCTTATTTATCGCTACTAAATACTTAAGCGCTAATGGCGATGCAAAAGCAGTTCAAGACACAATTAATAAATATGAAGAGATTAAAGGAAAATCTCTTGAAGCAGGTGATATTGTACCATTTACTAACCTAGTTGGTAAAGCTGATATTACTGACAAAAATATTGTAAATATTATTGAGTTAATTGCATCTGCTGGTGAATTTGTAGGAAGTAAATCAGAAGAGGAAAAATAATTAATTATGCTAATTACTGTTACAAGTGATAAATATACTCCTGCTGGTTTAGTTAGTATAAGAGTTAAAAGATTTGCAAAATATCGCTTATATAGATGAGAATTATCTGAAGCTGATATTATAATTGACAATTATTGTAAAAAAACATATAATTGTTCGTTAAAAGAAGCTTGCTTACAGATAATTAAAAAAATTAAAATATTTCCAGAAAATACTGATAATACATATATTATTATTTTGCCAGATAAAAGGCTTGATAAACTGGCTCATATAATTACTTATGGAAATGGTGAATTTCTTGGAAGTAAGATTTTACAAGAAGCATTAAAATTTTAAGAAAGGAAGTAGCTAACAATGGCATTAAGATACTATGATGACGCTGTTATTAAAAAGTTATTACGCTGAATTCCTGAAAATCAGGGGTTACGTGTTTTAAAACCAGACGAATCAAAAAGACTTTTTGAAATAATTGCAGATGATACTGGCGATAAACCATTTAAACTTCCTTTTATTGCGCTTTCTAGAAATACAGATATTGAACTTTTATCAAATATTAAACAAAATAGATCTTTTGATGGTTTACGTTTAAATAATAATACTTATGACCCACAAACAGGCGGTTATAAGCTAGAAGATGGCTCGACAATATTATTTAATATTATTCCAGTACTACCACAATATCAATTAGATATTTATACAAAAACAGAAGAAGAAGCTGATGAATTATTAAGAAATATCTTATTTAAATTAATTAATAACCCAGCTATTTATATTTCAATTCCGTACAATGGTAATAATATTATGCATATTGCAAATATAAGAGTATTACCAAATGTTTCAGATAATAGTGGAATAAATGAACGAATTTTTTCTGGCCAATTTTATAGATGAACTTTACAACTTGAGATCCACGATGCATTTTTCTTCAGTGTTCCATATAAGCCTAACTGAAGAATTGGTGAAACAGCCCTCGAAGTATCTAGTAAAATTGATGCAGATGGCGAGATAGAGGAAGTATATAAGTTTGAAAAATAGTCAAATAAATATGCTAAATTAATTGAGTTATGATTAAAATATAACTTAAACTTGCGAAAGAATAATAATAAGGAGAGATAGACATGCCAAAAATTGTTATTAAAGAAATCGACAAAACAAAAGCTGGCTTAGGTGAATATTCTAATTTTACTGTTTTTGTTCCTGGTTTTGTTAGTAGTAATAAGATTAAACCAACTACTGGCACCATAGACAGAACAAAAACATATTTTGATGATATTGCTGATGAGAATGGCGTTGCTGAACTTTCTGATCAAGCTGACTTTATCAAATATGTTGGTAAAGTTGCTCAAACAGTTGAACCTATTGCTGCTAAAGCTCCAGTATTAGCAAAACTTACTCCAGATGCTTCAGAAGCTGCAGCTCGTTATGCAGCAAGAACAGTTTCTGCATCTGAATTCTATATTACATATAGGGGCCAATTATATACACTTGATACTAGTGAAACTCCTTCACAAAATGGTCATTTAAAAGCAGCAAGCAATATTGTAGTAAGAGACGGAGAAACAGACATTGAGATTACTGGTACAGTTGGTGTTTATAATTTTGCAGACCCAGATAAAGCAAATACATGAGATGCAAACACTGAGTATTTTAGAATTTTACCTGGTGATGAAGGTACTGACTATGTTGAAGTAAACCCACAAGTCGGAAATCAAATTGCTTATGAACTTTTAGGAATAGGCTACAAAGTCTTATTCAAACAAATTACACAAAATGAAATTGATGGCCTCGGTGATGATGATATGAAAGATGATTCATTCTGGGCACCATTTGCTGATAAAGCTACTTATGACTTTAGATATCTTATTAGTGGCTTTATGCAAACTGATAACACAGCTGCTACTACATATACAAGTATTCATAATGCTATTTGTAAATTAGCTACTGAACGTGGTGACTGTGTTGCTCTTATTGACATTCCAGAATATTGTTATAATACAGCAGCAACTGATTATAAAGTAGAAGTTGCAAAATATACTGCTGGTATTAGTGCTTCTGATAAATATACAGCATTCTTCATGCCGACTGTTGAATATAACATGACTGAAGATTCAGTATATAATAATTCTAAATTCCCAGGATATTTCCATTATTTACTTTGCGCAAGTGATGCATTTGTTAATTACCCAGAATGGTTTGCTGTTGCAGGCTATACTCGTGGTGTTTCACATGTATATTCTGTTAAAGCTACTACTAAAAAACTTGGTGATGCAGCTGTTAACTTATTTGAACCTAGAACTAAAGTTAAAGTTGGCAAAGATGGAAATGATGATTTATTTATTACAAAAGCTATTAATATTATTTCCACAATTAAAGGTGCCCATTATTTATGGGGCAATAGGACTGCTTTCTTACTAGGTGATGCAGATGATCCAGTTAATGATGATTTAGTTGCAAGCCATTTCTTAAATATTAGACAACTTTGTACTACTATTAAAAAAGAATTATATGTCACATGCCGTAGATTTACATTTGACCCAAATAGTGATATCTTATGGATCAACTTCTGTAATGCTATTTCACCTCTATTAGATAGAATGAAAGCAAATCAAGGTATTGAAGACTATAAGATTGTTAAAGTGCCTGTAGATACAAAAGGCTTATTAAAAGCAAAAATTAGAATCGTTCCTATTGAAGCAGTTGAAGACTTTGAACTTGAGCTATTCTTGGAAGATTCAATTACTGGCACCAGTGTTGAAATTGATGAAAGCAACGGAACAAACTAACTTAAAGGAGACTAAGAATTATGTATAATGATACTGAAGGATTATCTGGTCAACACATTAGCACAAACCTTGCTAACTATGAAGCTGCTCGTACTGGTTTCTTCTCATTTATCGTAAATGATATTGATGGAATTATTAGAGCAACTTATTCTGGCGACAGATCAAAAGAAATTCCAGAGAGCGATAGAATTGCTAATGCTCAACAATATTTAAAGCTTAATGTTGTTAAAGCTGATGTTCCACACTTCACACTTGAAACATTACAATACAAACGTGGTAATGACACAATTAAGTTTGCTGGAACTCCTACTTTTGAGGCTGGCACACTTGTTGTTGATGACGTCGTTGGAATTGATACAAAGTCAATCTTAATGGCTTGGCAAGCACTTGCATATGATGTTCATTCACGTCGTGGTGGAAGAATGAAAGACTATAAGAAAGACTGCACATTAGTTGAATATACTCAAGACTTTGAAGAAGTCAGAAGTTGGAAACTATATGGTTGCTGGATTTCTGGTCTATCAGAAGACTCATTCGATAAAGAAAATGATGGTAAACGTCAAATCTCTGCTACCATTGAATATGATAGAGCCGAAATGATTATGCCACAACGTGGATAATCTCAACTAAAAATTTATAAAAAAGACTATTAAAAACAATAGTCTTTTTATTTTTATATAAATAGATTTAATAAATATTTAATAAATATAAATCTGCTAAATTATATGATCGAAAGGAAATAAAAATATGGGTAGGATCAAACTAGATAGAAGCAACAAAGTAATGCAAACATTTGAATCTACAAAGCCGTTAAAAGCACGACTTGAAAAGATTGCACAAAGAAAAAACATTACCGTTTCAGCTTTAATTAGAGAAATCTTAGAAACTTATATTGAAGAAAGGAACTAAAAATATGGGAGAAGAAAGACAAACTAACTATACTGTTATGGAAGGCTACGAGCTTCCATCAAAAGGACTTATTTATGATAAGCCAGTTAATTCGCATGTCGAATTAAGAAGCATGAGTGCAAGAGATGAAATGAAACGTTTATCTCCAAGTACAACTCCATTTAAAACACTCGCAGACATCATTGAAGGCTGTATGATTGAAAAACCAGCTGTTCATGTATATGATATGGCAATAGGTGATTATGAATATTTACTTCATAAGTTAAGAATTGTTACTTATGGTGATGAATATAAAGTAGAATTACGCTGCCCATTCTGTGGTGAATTATTTGACTCAGTAACTCATCTTGATGAAATTACAGTTAAAGAATTTGATAAAGAAAAATTTGAGACCCTTAGAAATTTACATTTACCAAAAAGTAATCATGATGTGGTTTTAAAATTTCAAACTCCACATATTTTAGACGAAATTGATAGCAAAACTAGAGAATATAAGCGTCGTTATAAAGATGCCACAATTAGTTTTGACTTATTAGCAATTTTAATAAATTCTATTGAATCTGTTGATGGCATTGAAATGAATCAGCTTGACTTAGAAAACTTTATTAACAAGCTTCCAGCTTATGATATGACAAAGATTATCAATACTTTAGATGAATTAAATGCAAGTGTTGGTATTAATAATGAGCTACAAGTCGTCTGTCCACATTGTGGGGCTGACGTAGAAACCTTTTTTCGCTTCGGGACCGAGTTTTTTAGACCCTCAAACATCTAAAGATGGGAAACCTTACGGTCCTAAAAGATTTAAGGAAATCGTAAAAGAATGCTGATATATTAGCGATAACTTGCATACTAGTTATACTGATATATTAGACTTAAGCTTTCAAGAAAGAGTATATCTAATTGAGCTTATAAATGAAAAACAAACCGCTACTAAGAAAGCAATGGAAGAAATACAAACAAAAAACAAACTTAAAAAATAATTAAATTATTAGGTGGGATTAGCTTATGGCAATGACAAAAAAAGACTCGCACAACTATGAACAAGAATTCTTAGAAGCTAATGTTAAGTTAGCAAGCTATGAATTTGATCTTGAAAATAAGCTTTTTGAGCTTCGTCTTTCTAATGCTCAAAAATTAATTCAAGCAAAAGAAAATTATGAAAAAGCCGGCCTTGACAAAATTGCTAAGCTAAATCTTTTATATACCGATAAAGACGTAGAAGCAGCTAAAAAAGCTGCTAAAGCAAAAATAGAGCTTCAAATAAGAGAAGAAAGAAAAGCACAAGGTAAAAAGCCTACTGGTAAGCTAACAAAAGCTGAAAAAGATATAATTAAAGCGAAACAAGAAGCAGAAGAAAAAGCTATTGATGCTCGTTATGAAAAAGAAAAGAAAATTGCTGCTAAAATTCATAAACAAGCACAAAAAGACATTGCAGCTGAGAATGCTGCTCGTGCTTCGAGTGAATTAAAATCTGGACTTTTTGGTAAGGGCAAATCATTAGCAGACAGAAAGCAAGCACTATATAATGCTTTTCATCAAAATAGTGATGGTTCAAAAAATACACTTGCTGGTCTTGCTACCTTGACAAATGCATTATCTGATTTAACTAAACAATTAGATAGTAAAATTGAATATATTGCTGGTAAAAAGAGTGCTATTGATACAAGATTACATGGCTGAGGTGGTAAGAGAAAACTTGGTTCATACTGAGATGCTATTAGCACTGATATTATTGGCGTTGCTGGCGCTTCTCCGTTTATTAAACAAACTGCTGTTATCTCAAATGTTGAGTCAATGGTTGATGCAGGTATTGCATATAATGTCGAACAACGTGCTTTTTTACAAACAATTAAAGATAAAATTGCAACAACATTTGATGCCAATAATGGAACTCTTTTAAGATTGGTCCGTATTCAACAAGCTGATTCTACAGCTGCTCGTTTAGGTATGGAGTCAACAATGAACTCATTCTTAAATAATATGTATGAAAATACTGAGTATTTAAAAAATGTTGCAACATCAGTAAAAAGTAGCTTAGAAGAAGCTATGTCACTTATGAGTGCAACTGAAGCTGTAAGTTTTGAATACCAAGTCCAAAAATGAATGGGCTCATTATATTCTGTTGGTATGTCTCAAGGTGCAGTAAATAATATTGCTGGCACTCTTGGTAAATTAGCAGCAGGCGATATTTCTGGTATTACTGGTGGTGGTGCTGGAAACTTGCTCGTTATGGCAGCAAATAAAGCAAACTTATCTTTAGCTGATATGCTTGCAAATGGCTTAGATGATAGTGATACTAATAAATTATTAAATGCTATGACGGACTACCTTGCACAGATTGCAAATGATTCTAAAAATAGCCGTGTTGTTCAGCAACAAATTGCAAATGTTTATGGTTTAACCGCATCTGATTTAAGAGCTGCTCAAAACTTATCAAAGACAAGAGGAATTGTTGCTGGGTCTTCACTTAGTTATAATGATGCATTAGCACAGCTAACAAGTATGGCAAGCACAATGTGGCTGAGAACAAGTATGGGTGAGATGATGACCAATGCTTGAGATAATCTACAATATACCATGGCTGGCGGTATTGCTAATAACCCACTTTTATACGGTATTTATAAAGCTGCTGGTTTATTAAATTCAGTTGCTGGTGGTATTGCTTTACCTGATATTAAGGTTATGGGTTCAGGTGTTAACTTACAAACAACAGTAGCTGATTTAATGAATGTTGCGGCTTTGTCTGGCAGTATTCTACAGGGCCTTGGAACTATGATTGCTGCTGGTGGTGGCGGTGGTTTTTCTGGTGTTGGAATGCTAAAAGCTATGGGTATTTCAACAGTTTCTAAAGGTGGTTATACAACTAGACAAGGTGGAGGTGTATCAGAATCTGGCCTTGTTGGAAACTCTTCTAAAGATGATGCTTATAATCAAACTATGGCAGACGCCAATGATACACAAAAATCTACTATGGCAAATGCTAAGGAAGAGGAAGACCAAGACGTTCAAAATAAAGTTATAAATGAAAATGTTGTAAACATTTATAGATTATTACAAAGCCTTACTAATGGTACTGCATCTATTAATGTTAATACTGGTGCAGACCGACATAATGGTCTAGCATATTAGGAGGAATAGCTAATGATAGAATTTAATAGTGATCATATTGTTGTTGGTCAAATAAAACAGCTATTAGCTACTTTTAACTTACCTACTTATAGAGTATATACAAAAGAAAATCAAATCTACTACGATATGTATGGTGAAGAAAGAAATATTGTTGAGTCAGTACCAATAACAGACGCTGCAAATAAAACACACATTAGATATATTGAATATATAAAAAATAATAAAATTCAGCGTTTTTACGATAATGAATGACACGATACTAATAGAGTATACTTTTATAATAAAAAAGAGCTTAATCACACAAAAAATTTAAAAATACAAAATAATTTGTATGATACTTATACTCATGAATATCTCGGTAATTATTTACGTTTCCAAAGAGACTATAATAATATAAATATGATGCCATTCTATAACTGCTTCAGTAATAGACTTGTTCAACATTTGTCTTATAATTTTATACTTGCTGGAGAAACACCTACTGAAAATAAACAAATTATTTTTGATAGCGAAGACACCAAATATAAGATTTATATGGTGCCAGTAAAAATGTTCAATAAATATACTATTGCAATTGACAGCTCAGAAGGACTTGAACTTTGTTGTGGTATTTATGGCCAATATCAAGACACACGAGAAAAATTAAAAAATATTCCAGCTCTAACTTATTTAAAAGTAAATAGCTGTAATTTTAGTGCTCCTTTCTTATATTCTGGGCTAGATAATATTATAGATTTTATGCAGCCTGATTCTGCAGCAGAGCTTGCTACAGTAGAAAAAGACTTAAAGTTATTTATAAAATTACCGGCAAATAATAAGTCTTCAATTGTAATTTTAGAGGGAAATTACTTAAATTGAAATGATAAATATGTTGTAAGTGCAACTATCCAATACCTAGACCCTGAAGATCCTAAATATGATCCAACCAAATCTTTGGATAACCCAATTAATTTTAGTCAAGCTAATATTGAAAAAAATCATTCTATAAATAATTATGATGAAACTAACATTATTCGTGGTTTAATACGTAGTGATAGTAACTTCATACAATATTTACCAGATATTAATGCAAATATAGACTATAGGAACTTAAACTTAATTACTACTTTGCAACTACTATTGTTAAATACTGGTATTCAATACCCATTTTCTAATATATTAATTGAATTTCTTACCGGCAATATGGTTACTCCAATTGATGAGATAGACGCTAATATAAAGCGTGCCCAACAAATTGCAGTTGAAAATGGAAATACAAATGTCTTAGTAGATGGTATTTGGTCACAAAAATTACAAATGCTGCTTTATGATTTTGTTAATGCAGCATATTCTAGAAATAAATTAATTTCTTCAGAAAAACTTGATACTACTGGCTTTATAGATAAAGAAGTTGAATCACATTATAATAGTATTGTAGCACATACAGACCCTAATAAAGGAACACTTGTAATTGACAATGTAATTAATACTTTACGTGATATCAATTTATATGAAAATACTTTTAGAAACACATATAAAGGGAGGAAAAAATAATGCCAGAAAATGAACAATACCCAACAGATTTATACCCATTTCCTGATAACTATATCTATATTTCACATTTAGATGAAGGACTAAAATTTTGGCGTATTCCATGTTGGCCAGATGCTATCTCTGATTCTATGGCATCAAATTTTACATCTACTAATGCACTTGGTCGTTCAGCCCCAGTTTATACTTTTAGTAATGCTGGTCCACGCTCTGTTCAAATAAGCATTAACTTGCACAGAGATATTATGGACGATATAAATACCGGCGTTAGTAATTCTCCTTTAAATCTTGGGGAAGACTATATTGATAACTTAGTTAATGCACTAAGAGCTATCGCTGTTCCAAAATATAATTTAAACAATAAGTCAGTTGAACCTCCTTTAGTTGCTCTTAGACTTGGTAGAGAAGTCTTTGTTAAAGGAGTTGTTACAGGCGGCATCGGTCTTGATTTCCAAAAACCAATTCTAACTAATGATAGATACTCACAAGTAAAGCTATCTCTAACTATTTCTGAAGTTGACCCATATGATGCAACCACTGTTTATCAAAATGGCGGTTTTAGAGGTGTTGTTAATACATTTAAGGGCACACACCCAACTAAAAATGGTGTTGATGGTATGGGTTTATAGGAGGGCTAATCTATGGACGATCTAAGAAAAAAACAATATTATCAATATGATTATACTTGTCGTTATACTGATGTTCCTTATTATTATAATATAAAAGACCAACGTCAAATATATGGTATTGGAAGTAATTTAAATAAAAATACACCTTGAGTAGCCCACAAAGTTGATAAAACAGACACATTAGACTACTTAGCATTAAAATATTATAATAACCCAACATTTTGGTGAATCATTGCTTATTTTAATGACATTCAAGATGCATTTATCAGACTAAGCGATAAATATGATATAATAAAAATTCCTAGTATTTCTAGTATTGAATTTGGAGCTGAAAGAAAGTAATATATGGCAGAGCCTTTACAATTTTCTCAACAACGTAGATCTTTATTATCAAGCCAAGCAAGAGTGCAGGCACCATGAATTAAAGTAACAATTGGCGACTATACTTTTGGCGTTTTTTCACGTTGACTTACAAAAGAAAAAGATTCTCAAGGTTTCTATACTGCTTTTAATGTTACTTACCCAAATTATGTTCAATCTTTAAATATAGTAAAAATTAATGGTCAAGTTAATCAATACACATTAAATATCTCTTACCCAATAAGACAAACTGATGACCCAAACTTTTTTGAAAAAGTATTTAGTAGTGTATCTAAAACACGTAAAATTATATTTAGTTATGGCGATGCTACTATGCCTACTTATATATACAAAGATGAAGAGGCTATTATTACCAATGTTTCACAATCTTTTGAATTAAAAAGCTCTGTAATAAATTATACTATAAGCGCTGTTTCAGGTGCTGCCCTTGGAGCTTCTAGTTGTTTTACATTCATGGGCGGTGTTAAAAAACCAAGTGATGAAATAAAAAGAATTATTATGAACCCACAATATGGTCTTCGTGATTTATTTACAGGTATTACAAGTAGTAATATCAATACTCTTATTGAAGGTGGAGACCAAATGGTTAGACTAAAGTCAAAAGTTAATATTTCTGCCTTAGACTACATTACTTATTTAGTAAGCTGTATGATACCAGCTGGTGCTGAAGTAGATAATCGTAGTAAAGATATTTATGTATTAACAATCTACGATGATACAACATATGATAGAATATATGCTGATAGAGAAGTTATTGAGGGAAAAGAAATTATTGGCCCATACTGCAGAGTAAAAAGAATGTCTTACGTGACAAAACAAAGTGATGCATATGAGCTAGATATTGGGTATAATAGTTCAACAATAGTAACAAACTTTCAGCTACAAAATAATGAAAACTATTCTTTATTTTATGACTATAATAGAAAACTTAGCCCAGAAGCTTATGTAAGACGTCTTAATGATCAAGGTAAATGAGAAGATGTCTATGCTCCAACAAATACGTCTAAAAACAATTCATTTGAAACCAACCCAGATGATATTACTTGGTGAACTAAAATTACAAAATACCCTGTAAGTGCTACAGTAACAATTCAGGGGCTACTTAGACCAGCAATGTTAATGACATATTTAAGATTAAATGTTATTTTCCCAGGCGGTCATAGACATATTAGCTCAGGACTATATTTAATTACAAAACAAGTTGATACTATTGATGGTAGCGGCTACAGGACTCAATTATCTTTAACTAAAATTTCTGGCGATGAATCTGATTTAGGAGTTAAATAATGTTAACAAAAGGTGAAATTCAAAATATAGATTTTAATACAAATTCTTGTAATATAAGATTACCACTTTTTGAAACTGTTGGAGACAGCACAAAAGCTTTTGCAACAGCCTATTTTGCAATTACTCCAGGCTGCTATAATAGCTATAAAATTGGTGATGTTGTAATTGTTGGCTTTGATCGAGATTTAGTAGATAAACCTTATATTATAGGAAAATTATATACTGGACTTAATGATGAGCAAGCTGTTAATGATGGGTTCAGAGGAGCCATTAATTGTGAAAGCTTAGCAGTAAAAAATACTGTAATATTACCAGAAACTACTCAAATTGTTAAAAATGTTTTAGTATTGGACTCAACTGATGATAAAAATAATATTACTACATTAGCCAATCTTATTAATACTGCTAAAGATAACTCAAATAAAATTGTTGATATTAATAATAAACTAGATACTTATCAACCAATAAATGATAATATCTCAGCAATTTCAGCTTTAAACACTGAAGGCTATCTAAAACGAGCTACAGATGGAACCTGGTCTCTCATTCCTGGGTCTAGTGCATCTGATTATATTTCTAAATTTGGTGACACCATGCTTGGCACATTAAAATTAGCCAATACAGACAATGCCCTAGAGCTGCCAAATAATGCAATGATTAAAACATCTATCAATGATGGGCTACGCACTGTTTATGGGTATGATGCTAATACTAATACTTTTATTATCAGCTCACAATACGCAAAAACAAATATTAGAGGCATTGATACAAGACCTACTTATAATGGAGCAGAGCTTGCTCTTAAGTCTGATACTGGAATATCCCCAAATCTAATTACTACAGGCACCTTTAATTCCGATGGTTATTTTAATTTAGATTTGTCACAAATACAATTATCTGATGGCCTTTACTTTTTTACATATGGCAATGTTCAAACATTTGTTTGGCTTACAGCACAAATGATTGCTGCATCTGGACGATACCCAATTCGTGCCCCAATCGCAGTTATTTATAATGAGAATGGCTCTGCACAACCAGGCTTTCTAAGAATGAGCTTAACAGCCTCAACTAGTTTACAAATTAAAGTAGCAAATGAAGCACATACAGTTTTTCCTGACTATGAAATGAAAATTTACAGGGCTTTATAATATAAAATAAATTTAATAAATATTTAATAAAAAAAGATAAAAATTGCTAAATTATATGATTGTGAGGTTAAATAATGCGCTCAATTAAATTCCCTAATATGTTTAATACAAACAGCACAAATGTTTGGAAAGAAAATGAGTATAATGAAGCTACCACTCAAAATACTATTTTAGTTTTGCATAGTGAACGTGGTGAGCTTTTTTCTGATCCATATTTTGGTTTATTAATTAAGCATTATATGTTTGACCAAAATAATTATGTGCTTCGTGACGCTATTGCTGATATGGTTTATAACCAGCTAGCAATATTTATTCCACAAGTTCATGTTGAGCGCAAAGATATTAAAATTGTTCAAAACAAACAAAAAGGTTTATTATACTGCGCTTTCCACGGCACCAATCAAATTGACTTTCAAACTAACGTATATAATTTAATCTTATTTGAAAATACTGAAGCAATACAATAAGGAGACTTTGATAAATGATTACAGAAAAAGATTTAGAAATAGCAAGACTCTCTCCAACTAAGAAAGATTTTTATCAACTTTGGAATGAGCTTTTAGATACAGCTGGAAAAATCAGCGACCGCTGGGACCCAACATCTACAAATGAAAGTGATCCTGGTATTGTTTTACTCAAAGTTTTAACTGGTATTGCCGATAAATTAAATTATAATATTGATAAAAATATTCTTGAAGCATTTATGCCAAGTGCTACACAACAGGAGTCAATGAGAAAACTCTGCGAGCTTGTTGGCTATAATATTAAATACTATCAATCAGCTGAAACTCAAGTTACTATTGGCTGGACTGGAAAAATAGATAATAGTAATTTTAAAGTAGAAGATGAGACTTTACCTATTATTTATATTCCAATGTTTTCTAAAATTAAAGATAATGATGAAGAAATTATATATACAACTACAGAAGAGTGTCAAATTACCGGTAATATTCCAACAACCAAAGTTGCTTGCATTGAGGGCCAAGTTGTTCAATGTTCCCCAGATACTGATTATATTATCTCTCTTGACAATTTAGATGACAATAATAGATATTATTTGCCAGAAGCTCAAATTGCTGAAAATGGTCTTTTTATCTATACTGTTAATGATGGTAGTTATCTTAAAAATAAATGAACAAAAGTTGATAATTTAAATGCACAAGCTACAGGAAGCTTAGTCTATAAGTTTGGCTTCGATTCTCAAAATGGTTTACCGTATGTTCAATTCCCAGCAGATATTAGTGCTTTAATTGAAGACGGCCTTTATATTTGATATACACGTACTCTTGGGGTTAATGGAAATGTTTCAGCTAGAACTTTAGTTAATTTAGAAATTGCTGATTATGATGGTGCTCCAGAAAATCTAGCAAGCTTTAAACCATATGTCAGTGTTAATAATGAAAATGCTGCTATGAATGGCACAAACATTGAGACTATTACACAAGCATATAATAACTTTAAAAAAACAGTTGGTACTTTTGATACATTAGTTACTTGTAGAGACTATATGAATAAAATATATCAATTATATGACGATATGAATATTCCATTAGTTTCTAATATTATTGTTAGTGATATTCGTGATGATATTAACAAAGCCGTTACTCTTTGCACTTTTGACCAATATGGAATTAAGTATGCTGATACTAAGCTAACTACAGGAACTGGAACTGACAAAAAGGATCGAATTACAAACTTTGACCTTATTTTATACCCATTTACAACTGTATATGGCTTAAACAATAAAACAGAATATACTAATTCATTTAAGTATTCGTCAGCTAATTTTGACGCTATTAAACGTGGTATTGCCACACTTAAAACTATTTCACACAACTTAGTGCTACCTGGTACAGACAGTACTTCTATAGATGAAATTGTTTGCGTTAAAAATTATTTTAAAATTAATGCCAAAATTACTACTACAACAAAAGTAAATGCAATTGAAGAGGCGTATATTTTAGACAATATCTATAAAAATCTTTATAAAACTTTTAATATGCGTGAGCTTGATTTTGGTGAAAATATTCCATTTGATTCAATTCTAGAGTGTATAGAAGAGGCTGATACCAGAATTAAAAACGTATCTATGGAAGAGCCAGAGATAGAAACAAGAATTTGTCTAGCTAATAGTATTAATGATGAAATTAAAGTTACCGATAATCGTTGAACTACATACTATTCAAAACTTATTGCAAGAAATATTTTAGCAGGAAAAATTGCATTATTAGACTATAATGAATCATTTAAACCTGAAATAACTGAAGAAAACTATGGTGAAGGTTTAAACCCACAATATAATACAATAACTAAAATATCTCCAAAATGTGAAATTATATCTAGCGCAGCTGGTAAAATAAATAGCACGCAGCTTTACAAAAATGAAATTGTTCAATTCAGAGCTCCTAATTTTAAGACAACTGTAACATACCCTGCCTATGTCAATTATTTTGCACATTTTAACTCTTCTGATGACCAGACTAGTGGTGGACAAAATACACAAGATGCAGTAGCCGCCACAATGATGACATTAAAAACATTTATGGCATCACACTGGAGTGAATTAGTTGGAGACCTTAGTGGCAAGGCTAATGCTGAGAAAAAAGCTTTAGTAAGCAAAGCTGTTACTTTAACTAATGTTACAAGTGACAATTTTAATGAGCTTAAAACTGCCTATGGCTGCTTATTTAATGGCTCCGGCACAGGTGATAATTTTAAATTTGATAGTATTGCTAGTGGCTATACACAAGGAGCAACTTACTATTGTTTACCAGTTACTGAAAATAGTTTTATGCAATGGCATAATTATATAAAAAGTAGCCCACATTATAATGGTTTATATTGGCGTCTTAATATGGACTTATCTAGACCTATAGGAAAACTTGTTGATGAAAGCCATTGAAAATATAGACTATCTCTACAACCACAAACTGTATTAGAAACACAGTCTTTAGATAAATATTATATTCAAGATGTTACTGCTGACCCTGCTGGTACACCTGAGGCTGATAAGACATATGGTGTTGGCAGAGATGCATCTAATGTAAATGTAAAAAGTGGTGTAGAATATAAACTTCAAGATGGTGAATATATTTTAATTAATTATACCCAAGCTGCAGATGAAGCAAGTGGTAAAGCCGAAAAGATTATAAATGAAGTTTTAAAAGCAGGCGATATAATTAAGCCAAATTTTGACTTAGTTGATTCTGACAAGTGGGCTGAAACTCATACATATGCTAAAACAACTCAAGGAAGCTTTGGTCCATGACCAAACTATAATACTCCAGCTGGCATGTTTACACTTGGTCCTAATGAACAAATTGAGCAAAGAAAGCCTGTAAAAGTAGAGTTAAAGTCTGATTCTCTTAAAAATATTTATGTCTATTGGAATTTAAATAATGTAGAACAAAATCAAAAATTCCCAACAACTGGTAGTAATGGTTATACACTGCAAGATGGTGAATATTTTTACTACACAGATGAGAATAAATTAGAAATGTCTTATTTTGGTAGCGGCACAAATATTAAAGTTTCTGGTATTACCTTAGTTAAATCAGATAATAGTGTTGGAGTAACTGCTGAAGATATTTTAGATAACGGTATTACTGCAATACCTTGGGTAACTGCACCAATTGATAAAGATACTAGAACAATTATTATTGCTGAATATCAATATATTACAATTGCAGAAGGTGATGCTATTATTGAAGCTAGCTTAGCAGTTTCAGGAGAAACTGATATTGGAGATAGCTGAGTTAAAGTTTCCTCTGCAAGATATCGATTAGCTGGTGAAGATCACGATTTACCACAAATTGCTGCTGGTGATGATGCAAAATGAGAAATTCATAGTAAATTATTAATAAATGCTGGGCCAGCTCAAACACAGACTCTTAAGCAGCCACGTGATCAAATTGATATTACATACAATAACGGAAGCACTGAAACACTTGCACCTACAAGTGCTGACAAACCGCTATCATTTAAGACAAACCTACCTTGCCAAATTGTAAATGATACTATAGATATTAATAGTAATTTAAACTTATCTATTAAGCTTTTTGCTGAAAAGTTACCACAAATTCATTATTATGATAAAACAAGTCAGTCATGAAAAGATGCACTTATTCCGTTAAATAATTTTGGTAAAAAATGAACAAAAATAAATTATAATAGTATTGATGCAATTAAAGCGCAAACAAAGGAATATGATGCTACAATTGACCTTGCTACAACTATTGATACAAATCAATTTGGCATACTTATGTTTTATTATATAAAAAATATGGACAGCCAAGAAAAAGAAGGAACAACCACTGATAAAAATGGCTACCTTGAGTTTGAAAGTGCTGAAACAGGTAATAATAGCCCTGCTATTTATAACTATCGTGGCAATAGTGGAGGAAGCAATGCAGACAAGTGGTGAGACAATTTAGCAGAAGATCCTACTGCATGTGAAGCCTCTCCAACTGAGGACACTACTGTTGATGAAGAAAAAACTTATTATACTAAATCTGAAACGAGCGGTGGAACTCCTGGCTATCTTGTAGATGCTAATGGCTATAGCTATACTGCTGTTGAAAGTCCAACTGGAAATCCAACAGAAGCAGGTTATTATGAGGTTACAAAGGTTGGTCATAATAATACCCAATACTTCTTAAAGCCTGGTATTAACTGTGTTAGAATTCCAAGTAATTATACAAAAATTATTATTCACAAAAATACCAATCAAACCACTGCTGGTGATGTTGTAGTAGTAAGTCAGCTAGATGTTGTAAATTGCTCTACAAATAACCCTGATGGTGTTAATTATGAGCTACTTGGCTTACGCTGTGATAAAGCAGCTGGTAGCGACCCTACTGTAGACCCTGCAATAACTGATGTAGCAGATTTATTAGAGCTTTTAAGAAATTTAGATGAAGAGCATATATTCTACTATAACTGCCAAATTGACAATAGTAGTGCTATTGATCTTAATACAACTAAACGAGATGGAAAATATATTGAAACATTAAAATCACCAATTGCATGATTTGATTATAATAATGTTAATAATAAATTTGTCATTTCTGAAATAGATGCAGATTATCTTGAACACGGTATTACATTAACAAGGTCATCAAGACTATAATTAAGGGGAAAAGTATGATTAAATTAACTGAACTAACTCCTAATATTTATAATGATGCCTCAAGAGACTTCCAATTTATTGGGCATCTTTATGATACTGTTTTGAACTATATAAAAACAAACAGTGATTTAATTTACAATATTCCATTATCTGACAATAGTGACACTAGATTAGTTGAATTAATGGCAACTACTCTTGGGTTTAAATCTAGACATAAATACAATGTTAAACAATTGGTTGCTCTTTGTAGTGTATTCTCAACTATTATTAGACAAAAAGGAACCCTAAATGCAATTGATACTGCAGGCAAAGCATTATTGACCGCTGAAGGTATTACTGAAGATATTTTCGTAGAGCTCGACCCAGAAGATAGGTCTAACTTAACTATTAGCATCTTTGTTCCACAAGAGTTAACTGATCTTAATTTATTAAAAGATTTACTTCTTTATGTTTTACCTGCCGGCTGTAGTTGTAATATTGTTAGAGAATTAAGACAAGCTACTACTGCAGAAGTAAAAATTGGCATTACACAAAAAGCAAATATTTATCAAAGTGATAATAGCATTTGAAGAGAAGGAGACGATTTCAATGCTATTTATGCTGGAGATATTTCAATTGTGCCAGAAATGAATCCTAATCTTACTGATGCATATGCAAAAGGCACACCAGGTATCTTTATTAATAGTACAATAGTTAGACCAGGTGAACGTGTAACATCACAAGCTGGCACATTATCACTACAAAATACAGATAATCAAAATACAGACAATCAAAATACTGAAGAAGATATCACTGAACCTACAGATGAAAATAATGGAGGCAATTAAAATGAGTAAAAAAGTCACCAAAAAAGTTGAAGAAGAAATAACTGAAACTACTACAGAGCAAGAAAAAAAGCCTAAAAATAATATAAATATTGGGTATGCTGGTACAGTTAGTATTTCAGTAGTAGATGGTAATAATAATACAATTATAACTAAAAAGCACCATAATGAAGGCAGCAAACGCTTATTTAAATATATTTGTGAGTGCCTTGCTGCTAATACCTCTGTTATTGCCACAAATCAGCCAACCAAAGTATGTTTAATTGATATTTTAAATAATACTCCTGTTGGAGACATTAAAAATAGTTTTAATGAGGGTAATGCAGGATATTCTAGCCAATTTAGAGCTATCACTAACCCAATTGCTATCTATGGCCCAATTATACCAGATAAAGTAGAATGTAACGCTGCTTCCCAGCTAACTCCGCATAAAGCTACTCTACATTTTAGAATTCCTTATACCTATATTACTGGCACCGAATTCTGCGGTCTTGTTTTATTACCTGCCAGCAAAGAAGATACTAATAACTTAACTACTGACTGATATGCATACTATCTTTTAACACAAATAGAGCTTGACAGCGAGGTCTGAACGCCAATTCCTATTTCTGGTCAACAAAATTATAACTTGATTATTGACTGGGAGCTTTCTGTTGCAAATAATACTAGCAGCAATATAGATAGTAATATCAATAATTAATGGAGGATAGTTTATGGCTGCTGTAACATGATTAACAAAAAATAATAGAAATTATATATCAAGTAGTAATATTTTCATTTACCCAAGTGCCTACAGGGACCCAACAATTGACTTTAAGGCAAGAGTAAGTCTTGAAGAAAATTTTGTTGTACAAAGCCGTCAATTAAATAGAGACTACATTATAAAATGGGCTGGCACTGACCTTACCTGTATTCTTGGTGGCTACTTAATTAAAATAAATGGTGTTTCAGCTGCTGATGTCCAAGATAAACGTTGATTAAACATTAAAGTTAATTTGACTGGGCTGGCTGGTGTTGAAAATACTTATGTAATTAAAAACTGAGACTGAGAGCTCCCTGACGGCGTTATTTTAGACCGAACAGAAACTCCTAAATCTACTCCATCTTATTTTATTGGAGCTGTTTTTACAGCAACCAGAGAAAAAGGCGCATCTTTTGCAATAGATTTACTTAATGACCAATCTTATTACCCAGTTGGTCATGGACAAGTTTTAAACGCTAAAGCAAATACACCAACTAATATACTATCTAATCTAATTGATCATAATGAATATTCTATTAGTAATTTGTATCAAAATAGCTCTAACTTATGGGTTCCAAATAATCTAAATACTAGCCCAGGTTACTTATTTGCTTTTGGTAAAGAAAATATAATCAATAGCACAGCAGGCGAATCTGATACAACTGCTAACTACACATTTATTTTTGGAGCCAATAATAGCACAACTAAAAAATATACTACTTTAATTGGCAATAATTTAAAAAATGAAACTGCTGATTATAAAGTAGCACTTGGTAAGTTTAATAATGATACTACTAACAATATTTTTGAAATTGGCTATGGTGGAGATGATGAAACTCGAAATAATTTATTTGAAGTAAGTAATTCTGGTGATATAGCTATTTATAATACAGCTGTTATTAATGGAGAGGGTTTAACTGACGTTGTCTCTGAAAATGGCCTAGAAATTACATATGGCAGGCTATATGTAAAAAATGGCCAAGGTTATTTTGGTGCAGCACTTACTGTTAATGAGGGAGGCCTCATAGTTAATGCTGGTGGTGCAGATATTACCGGCACAACTACTATTGATGCTACTGGTGAAAATCAGGTAGTCTCTATTTCTGGCACAACTGGAATTACTGGTAATACTACAGTAACAGGCAATTTAACTATAGAGAGTGATAGTGACAATACTGGCTTTTTATCAGTTGCAAAAACTGCACACATCAAAGGTATAGTCTCTATTGATGCAAATAGATTAAAATTATATAAATCTGATTCTGCTACATATCAGACTACTTTTGAATATGATACAGACCATCATTGCTTAAAAATTAAAGTTAGCTAAAAGGCAAATAAATAATGAGTTTAATATTTTGATTTCCATTAAATAATAATATAAATAATCAGGCAACTGGTAATTTTTCTGTTGTAACAAAATCAGCCCCAGAATATGCCAATGGTAAGGTCACCTACAATGCATTTAATGGAAAAGGAAATAACTATATTAGAATAAATAATCCACTTATTGGATTAGACTCTTGAACAATTGCATTTTGGTTTAATAAAAATAGTTCTGCAACTTGAAGCGACCTTATTTCATTTACAGGTGATGCACAAAGACTTGAATATACTATAGCCGGGCTATATTGATATAATGGGGCAGCTGGTGTAAGTGCAGACCACCCATTTAGAGCACCAAGAGAGACATTTGGTAAATTTTGGCCAAGTGCTAGTATTATTACTAATATTACTAATAATAAATGGTACCATATTACACTAGTTTTTAATAATAATACAAGTAAAATTTATCTTCATAATGAAAATGGTGAATTAATTACTGCGCAAACAAAAGAAAATACTAAAAAATTTATTCATGAAACAGAAACTACTGATCCTAACTTTGTTGATAAAATTTATTTTAATTGTAGAGTTATTCCAAGCGCCTCTTATACATGAAGCACCGGTAATTATACAGCTTCTATATTAAATGATATTCGTATTTATGATGAAGCATTAAGTGAATATGAAATTAAAGAATTAAGTAAAGGTTTGTGTGTTCATTATTCTTTTGATGAATATTTAACCACAACAACATTGCTCCCAAAATATATTAATGTTAATACATATCTAGGTAATGATTTTACAATTGATTCAAATGGAGACCTTATCAATCAAAATACTGATACAGCTAGCACATTTGCGATTCAATTTCAAGCACTTAATAGTGCTGGTGATCATCGTAACTTATCTGGTGGGTTAGCACTAACAGAAACAGATGAAGATTACAGCTTTAAATTTACTATTCCAACAGACTGCATTAAAATGAGAATAAAGCATAATGGGGAAAATAGTGACTTAAACATTATTAGTCCAAATATGCCAGTAACTGGAAATAAAAGCTATGCAGTTTCATTCAAGCTTATAAATAATAATCCACAAAGCGTAAATGGAATTCGTATAAGAAATTTTAAAATAGTAGAATTACCAGATATTTATGATGCAAGTGGTTATAAACATAATGCCATTGTAAAATTAAATACAAATGCTGAGACTGCTATCTACACACATGCACGCCCTGAGCTTGATTCTATAACAAATGCACCTGTTTGTGTTGAAGATATCTCTCCTTATATTTTTAAAAATACTTTAAAACTAGCAGATTTTAAGACAGACACTTTTTGTTACTTAAAATTATCAATTGTTCCATCTTTTATTAATTCTGGTACTGTAAGTATTTGATATAAGGCTACGACTCCTAATCAATCATTTATTTTAACAGACTGTAATAATAATGCCGGCTGGCTCTTTGCAAGCTCAAATCTTGGCAGTAGTAGAAATAGTGGAGCTACATATACAAAATTATATATTGATGGTAAATTAATTGAAAATGATACTAGTACTGACCAAACTCCAACAGATACAAATTGGCATCACTATTGTGTAACTGGTGTAGATTTAACTAGCTGCACATCTTTACAACTTTCAGCACGAGACAGCGCTTGAACCTATAAAGGAAATATTGCAGACTATAGAATTTATAGTACGGCATTGTCTACAGATGATGTTTTAGATTTATATAATAATTCTATTATAATAGATAATAATCAACAAGTATTTTTAACTAATATTACTGAAACATCAGATTTATCTACTCAACTTCAAATCAGTAAAAAACACATAAAAACACCGGAAATTATTGAAGGTAGACCAGAGAATTATGATAATCTATATAGACCGGCTGAATATATAGAAGCTACCGGAACACAATATATAAAAACAGATGTTATTGGTCAAGCTATTTGAGAATATGATATAGAATATGATCCAAATCATATTACACAAAGACAATTAATGGGACACGGTGGGTCAGGCGGTGAGTACTGAGGAATCACAAATGGAAAATGGGGTAAAGCTACTTGACAAACTTCTGATGTTCCAGTTAATAGAGAAAGAGTTATTTATAGAGTTAATAACTATTCTACTGCTATTCAAAATGGTGGGAATGTATATGTAAATGATACATATATTTATAATAATGGCTATGATGCTGTATCAGAACAAAAACAAGCAAATATTTTTAATATAGGTAATAGCTTTTATAATTATTGTAAATTATATGGCTGTAAAGTTTATACTATAGACAATACATTAATAAGAAACTTTATCCCAGTAATTAGAATATTTGATAATAAACCAGGACTATATGATTTAATTGGACATAAATTTTATTTTAATCAAGGCACTGGTGAATTTCTAGCTGATGGCATTCCGACTGAATATAGCCATGTTGAATGCATTGAAAGCGATGGAAATCAATATATTGATACTGGCTATGGCAATGGCAATGGTTTTTATGCTGAAATAGATTTTAAACTAAAAGTACTCCCACCTGAAATTACCGGTGGATCTTATGGTTATGTTATAGGCTGTCACAATCTCACAGACCCATATGGAAGAAATGGGTTCCAACCATATTACCTAGACAGTGAGGGTTTTACTTGGCAGCTTGGACACGGCGATAGCTATAATCGTGCTGGTGTTCCACAAGCTAATGTCAGATATTTAGCAAAGGTTAATACTAAAAATACTGATGGTTATTTAAAAATAAATGATGCGCTTATTTTAACTGATTCTGACTCAGCAACACTATCATCAAGTAATATTTGGTTATTCACAGACCAATATGACTGACAATCTCGTGTTGCACAACGTATGTTTCTATATGGCTGTAAAATTTATAATATCGATGAAACAACATTAGTAAGAGACCTTGTGCCTGTTGTTAGACTTTATGATAATAAGCCTGGTTTATATGATAGAGTATATAATGTATTTTATACAAATCAAGGAACAGGTGACTTTACTTATTTAGATAATAGACTAAATTATATAACTGCAGAATATATTGAAAGCGACGGAAATCAATATATTGATACTGGTATTACCTGAGAAGCAAATAAAGCATTAGCATATGAGCTAACTCAACAATTTACTATAGCAACTGAAGATGTAGGATCTGGGCACCACAGATGCTTATTTGGAGAAACTGCTTCAGGAAACTTTAAAGTTGGAACAGCAGAAACATCTACTAAGGGAACTGAGACAGGCCACATATGTAAGGCAGTTTGGCCGGCAGCTGCAACAGTGACATCTCCAGCAACAGTTTCATATTATTTTGATAATATCTTAATTGGCGAAAATTATTATGAAGATGGCCATTATGATACTAGACCATATTTTCTATTTGCATGTCCAAGTTGGTCTGGAGATAATACTGGAAGACCGCCTGCTTATTTTAGTACCACTAGAGTTTATGGGGCAAAGTTTTATAGAGACAGTACATTAGTTAGAGACTTTGTTCCAGTAATTAGAAAAATAGATAATAAACCTGGCCTTTACGATAATATAGAGCACAAATTTTATGTTAATCAAGGCACGGGCAACTTTACTGCAATACCTAAAAAAGCATTGCCACTGGAAGAAATACAAATATATGAAAATAAAACTTTAGTAAATAAGATTGGAGAAATGTAATATGGCACAACTAAATTCAACAATTATTAATGGAAATCTAGCAGTTGCTGAAGATGTAGCTATTGGTGGAAATCTTGTACTTGATAACAACTTAAGAGTCCCAGGAACAACAACAGTAACTGATTCTATTTTAATTTCTAAGACACTTGATGCAGCAATCAATATTGGAATTGCTGTTAACCAAGATAATGACAATTACTTTTTACGTTGTAAAAATGGCGGGGTTGGAAAATTTTCAGTTGGAACTACTGGGAATTTTTGAGCTGCTGGTACTGGCTCAATAAGTGGTAATATTGTAGTTACTGGAAATGCCAAAATTGGTGGAAGTAGTGGTGCAACTTTAAGCTATGACTCATCAAAATCAAATCTTGAATCAAATAAGCAAATTAAGGCTCCATCATTTTATGCCACATCAGATATGCGCTTAAAAGAAAATATCATTGTGTATAAGCCAGAAAAATCAATCTTAGACTTGCCTATTTATAAATTTGATTTTATTGATGGACCTAAAAATAAAATTGGCTGTCTAGCTCAAGACTTACAAGAAATATGCCCAGAAATTGTGCAGGAAAGCAGTGATGGGTATCTAAGTATTGAAGAAAGCAAAATTGTATATTTACTGTTAGATGAAGTCAAAAAATTAAAAGCTGAGGTTGAAGCACTTAAAAAATAATTAAAAATAAATATAAAAAAGCTGTTTAAAATTAGACAGCTTTTTATTTTTAACTTTTTGTTTTATAATAGTTATTTGCTAAATTATATGAGTTTTGAATTTCATCTCACCAATAATCTATAAAGGAGAGTAGTATATATGGCTATTACAGACTTTTATCAAAAACCAGGAACTAACTATTATTTTATAAAAAGTGAGCTAGTTTCTGTTTTTCCTTGTGCTTATAGAGGCTCATTTAGTCAAGCTGGCACATCTACAACAACATTAAAAATATTTGATCCAGAAAGTAAGTTAAACACAGAAAAAAGCTTTTTAAAACTTTCAAATCTTAAACATAAAAGCTCTTATGTACTTAGTTGGCCAAAAAATGGTACTACTGTTGGTGAGCTAGAATTTGTTATTGGTGGCTATTATTTTACTATTAAAAATCTTACAGAGATTCCAGAAGTCAGTGGAAACCCAATTAAATATATTGGAATTAGAGTTAAATCAGAAACACTTGTAGATACAACTCAAACAGAAGTGCTATCTAATCTTTTGAATGATGCTCAGCTTGCTGCTGGTTTAGATATTAGCCCAAATAATAATAACAATTATTTTTTCTCAGGCTTAGCTTTTAGTACTGCGCCTTTTGACGATACATATATTTCACTTGAACTTCCAGCAACCCCAGACGACTTAAAAAATCACCAAGGAAGATTTGGCTTAAAATATAGTGATATTCAATCTAAAAAGAAAACTGAATGTATTTCTGGAAGCCTTGTTAATGGTGAAGATAATGAGAATAATGAAGATATTCATACTATTGCCAGCTTATATAAAGATACAAATAATATAATTCAAAAAAATATAGCAAGCACTGAAAATGCTATTGCTCTTGGTATAAACACAACAGCTTCTGGTAAAGCATCTTATGCTGAAGGCATTGAGACTACTGCTGTAAGTGAAGCTTCACATGCTGAGGGCAAAGAAACATGAGCAGGTAATAGTGCTGATTTAAATAATAGCAAATATGCTCATGCTGAAGGCTCATTAACCATTGCATCTGGAGCTGGGTCACATGCTGAAGGTGTTGGCGGAGCAATGTTTGATAATACAACTGTTAGTGGAGCTTATGGTATTGCTGCCCACTCAGAAGGGGCTCAAACACGTGCAGAAGGTAAAGCTGCTCATTCAGAGGGTCAAGAAACTGTTGCACACGGTAACTATTCTCATGCTGAAGGTCATCTAAATAGAGCAAATGGAGACTCTTCTCATAGTGAAGGAGAAAGTACCTTAGCTGATGGCAACAATGCCCACTCTGAGGGCCAATATACAAAAGCAAATGGTAAAGCAAGTCATGCTGAAGGTGGTGCAGAGGCTGTCTCATCTGGCGACCAAACATATACAATAGCTAACTCTGATTTCTCACACGCTGAAGGTAAAGAAACAAGTGCAACTGGAGTTGGTTCACATACAGAAGGTATTTCTACGACTACTAACGCACAAGCTGCACATGCTGAAGGTTACTGAACAACTGCTTCTAATGGAGCAGCTCATGCTGAAGGCGGCAGTACAATTGCTTCTGGCAGCGAGTCTCACGCTGAAGGAAGTGCCACAACTGCTGTTGGAGACCTTGGAGCACATGCTGAAGGTTTTATGACGATTGCCTTGGGGCAAGCTTCACATGCTGAAGGCTCTGGTCTAAGTACTACTAATGCTGTTACTTTTGGCACTATAGTTGGGACAATTGATGACGGAAATTCGCCTTATACATATAACTATACTGGAAATTTAGATACTAATGTTAAGGTTGGTTGTATCTTAGTTGTTACTATTGATAATAAAAAATATTATTTAAAAGTTACTAATATTGATTCTAGTAATTCACAAATTAGCTTTATTTCTTTAACCTCGCATTTTCCGGCAGGCACATTACAAAATGCTGCTCTAATGCGTGGAATCGCAGCAGGTAATAATTCACATGCAGAGGGCAAAAATGTAACTGCTTCTGGTGACGAGTCTCACGCTGAAGGTAAAAGCACTAAAGCTTCTGGTGAAGCTTCTCATGCTGAGGGCAATGAAACAACTGCTTCTGGCCAATATTCTCATACCGAAGGTTGAAGAACAACTGCCTCTGGCGGATATGGTTCTCATGCTGAAGGTGATACTACAACTGCTTCTGGAGGGGCTTCACATACTGAAGGTGATCACACGACAGCTTCTGGTGAAAGCTCTCATGCTGAAGGCTTCAATACAACTGCTTCTGGCTGGTATTCTCATGCTGAAGGCTATGGAACTACTGCTGAGAGCGCTTACCAACATGTTTTTGGACGACATAATATTGTAGACAATACTGGCGGTGGTCCAAGCTCTGGTAGCTATGTTGAAATTGTTGGTAATGGTTCATCTAGCAATGCTCCATCAAATGCACGTACTTTAGATTGGTCTGGTAATGAAACATTAGCCGGAGACTTATCTTTTAGAAAAGGTAATACAAACGATACCACTAAATCAAAAGCTACTATTCACTATGACGATACTTATAAAATAATGCAATTTATTTTTGAAGACTAATTATATAAAAAAGGAAAGGCAATTTTAATGGCTTTATTACATAGATGAACATTAGATAATACGCTAAAAGACAGCGCTGGAAAGCTTAATCTAAAAAATTGGCACTCTGCTAATTTTGATACTGGTAAAACAACTCGTTATGCCGGTAAGACCACTAAAGGAACTACTGATAATACAGAAAAGAATTTCTACGCTTCTGTTGATTTTACCACTGTTACAACTAGTTTATCAGTAAGTCTTTGAGCCTATATTGATAATACCGATACTACTAATATTTATAGTAGTCCATTTTTAATTGGCGGTTGAAATGCATGAAGCTGAACAGATGTTAATTTTGGCATAGTATATAAACACTCCGAAAATAAATTAATCTTTAATATTGGGAATGGTTCACAGTATACTTGTACTGAGCTATCTACTACGCTAAAAAGACGCTGCTGATATCATATTGCTGCTGTCTATAATTATGGTAAAAGTATTGCCTTATATGTAAATGGACAAAAAGCTGAAGAAAAACCAACTACAGTTATTCCTAGTTTAACTGGATATTATTGTGTAGGCGGTAATAATGCAACACAATATGCTTTTAGTGGGCTAATAAATGATGTTAGATTTTATAATCATGCATTAACTGATAATGAAATTAAAGAATTAGCACAGGGGTCAGTTTTACATTATAATTTTAATTTCGAGGAACTATATCAGCCAATAGAATATATTGAAAGCACTGGAACACAGTGAATTGATACAAACTACTACCCTAAGCTTAATAAAACAAAAGTAATTGCTGATGCTGAAAAAGCTATTAGTTTTTCTATTTTTGGGTCTGGCCAAGCAGATTTTACATTTACTGGTGGTGGCCAAGACGGTGAACACTATGAACACTATGCATATTATAACAATAAGGCTGCTTTATTTACAGGAACAACCTTTACTGATCGTCACTTATATATATTAGACAAAAACAAAGTATATATTGATGATGCTAATTATGGAGAAAGGACGTTAGCTACTGGAACCTGTAAAAATACTCTTGCTATTTTTGGTAGAAAAAATAATGGATCAGCTAATGATCTTGGACCACATAAGCTTTATGGTTTAAAAATTTATGAAGATGATATACTTATTAAAGATTTTATCCCAGTTATTAGAAAATCAGACTTAAAACCTGGACTCTTTGATTTAGTTAATTATGAATTCTATACTAATAGGGGTTCAGGGGAATTTTTATGCCCATCAAATATAAATAAACTTCTTAATACTGAATATAAATTTTTAGATTATGTAGAAAGTGTTGGTTATTTAGGTGGTTTTATAAACACTGGTTTTAAACCAAATCAAAATAGTGGCATTGAAATTCAATTTGCTAATACATCAAACTCAAATAATCATTCAAAAATTTGTGGCGGTGGTGGTGAGTCATACCAAGACAGAGCATTTGAAATCTATACATGAAATGAACAATTACAATTTAATTATGGCAACAGTGCCTTATATTTAGGAAGTATGCCAGAGCCTGGAACAATTATTACGGCTTGACAAAAGAAGACCGAAGCTGGTTATTCTTATTCTAATGGCTCACAAACATATACAGGAACTCATACAGCTAATTCTTTTACAGCACCAAGAGAGCTATGCATTGGAACATTAAATCGTACTGCCTCTGGCTCTTGGGCCAATTTTACTACAACGAATACTGGGTCTACAAAGTTTTATTATTGTAAAATTTGGGACAATGATAAATTAATTAGACATTATTTACCAGCAAAAAGAGTTTGTGATGATAAAGTTGGCTTCTTTGATTTAGTAAATAATATATTTGTTGATGTAGTTGGCACTTTTATAGAGCCTGGAATTCCAGATGAGTACAAAGAAGTTGAATATTTGCAGTCTTCTGGAACACAATATATTAATACTCTTATTACTTCATCAGAAAAAATTGGGCTTGTAGTTGAAGCTGCAGTAACAGCTAATAGTACTGGTGAATTACAAAATTATATTTTTGGATCACAGCAAGCAGACGCAAATATAAATTGATATTCTTACTGCACTGTAAAACTAACTACTAATGGCGTGGTTGGTTGTGAATGAAGCGATGATGGACGAGCTACTTCTGACCATAATATTAGTTATCAGGTCTCTACAAATACTAAATATAAAATTAGTTTTAATTTTATTGCTGGCGAATTTTGAATTGGAAATAATAAACTAAAAACTGGTATCACCCTATGTGATTGTAAATTTCCACTTTATTTATTTGGAGATAATTTACTCGGTAATTTCGCTCGCAGTGGCTCAATTAGAATATATCAAGCTAAAATTTATAATGATATGGCCTTAGTACGTGATTTTGTTCCATGCATTAGAAAATCAGATAATAAGCCGGGAATGTATGACCGAATAACACAAGCATTTTTTACTAATAGTGGCACAGGTGAATTTACTTTTCCAGCATCAAATAATAATGATTATGTCTCAAAAAATATAAAAATTAATTTTAGACCAATTCCTTATATTGAAAGTACTAGAATACAATATATTGATACTGGTATTGAAATAACTGACAAACTTGAGACACAGCTAGACTTTGCCTTTAGCTCATATGATAATAATGAAAGATATGTTTTTGGATTTGATAGCCCTACAGTAATTGGAATGATTAATGGAGCTGGCCGTATCTATGAATTTGGAGAAGAAAGGTATAGTTGGCCGCTTGATACTAATAGACATACTGCAATAGTTGGTAAAAATATAGTTTTTGATGGTAGTGTTATTGATGAAAATATTGAAGGCTGAGCAACAGGAAAAAATGGCTTTTTGTTTTGTGCTAACACAGTTAATGGGGTCAACTATTTTTCAAATACAAAATTATATAGTTGTAAAATTTGAAATGATGGCACATTAGTAAGAGACTTTATTCCTGTAATCAATACACAAACAAATAGACCAGGTCTTTATGATCTTGTAAATCATAACTTCTATGCTAATCAAGGTACAGGTGAATTTAATGCTCCAGAATTATATTTGCCAATAGAATATATTGAATCTTGCAAAAACTATCGAGTTAAACCATATATAGACACTGGTATTTCAGCAGCTGATACAATTACAAGGATAGAAGCGCACATAAATAAAACTAATAATGGTGGATCAACTACTGATAATGGTATTTTATTTGGGCTATTTGATGCCCCTGCATTATTTTACTTAGACCAAGATATTAATACAACAACACATAGAATGAATATTGATTATACCAATAGTAGTGCCTTACAATTAACTTCTTCTATAGCTAATGCCTCTGGAGATAAAGTCTTTGTTTATACACGCTCTGGTAACACACATAGCTTTTCTGTAAATAATGAAACACCAAGTACTGGTAGTAGAGCAACAAATTGAAGCTCAACTAAACATCATTATCTATTTGCTTATAACAATAACGGCACGGCCGGCTGCTTTTATAACTGCAAATTATATAGTTTTAAAATTTGAGTAAATAATATAATTGCGCGAGACTTTGTTCCAGTTTTAAGAATTTATGATGGTAAACCTGGATTATTTGATAAAGTCGAGAATAAATTTTATACTAATGCTGGAACCGGTGAATTTAGATATGCTAATTCTTTTGGGGGTGGAAGAAATAGCTGAGATAATTACTCTGGCTCATATTCATCTGACTCAGATGATTGAACATTTTCTAAGTATGAACCTGGCGGCTGAGAATGAGATGAATGTAGTGAAGACTTCCCATTAGCAGGAACAGGCATACTAAGTACAACTGCATACTCCAAATGTGCTGTAAGTATTTCAGCAGGTTGCTCACGAATGATGGTTGGGGTTGCTCCAATTGGCTACTCCTTCAGATATGAGCAAGGCTATTTCTTATACCCAGATAGGAATAATCGACTATGCTTATACTTACGAGGCACAAATTCTACACAATTATTGCCAGAAGATCACAAAACATGAACTTCTGGCGATAGACTTAGAGTTTCGTATGATGGTGAAGCTATTTACTTCTATCATAATGATGTACAGGTTTATAAATTATCATCTGGAATAATAAAAGGTCCAGATAATAAAATGTTTATTAATATTACTGACTGGAATGAGTCTGACCCACCTGGCGGATGTTTTAATATTGCTTTTAATGCCTTACCTGATTTATCAAATAAAAAAGTAATTTATTGAGATGCTAGTGGTTATGAAAATCCTATTTATGAAAATGATGCCGATGAACTAACTGAATGCGAAACTTTATCTGTTACTACAAGTGGAGATACTGCACTTGGAAATCAAAGCTTAATATTTGATGGAATGAATCACCTTAAAAGTAGCTTAGATAGCTCATTTATTACAGATAAACTTACAACAAATATTTGAGTTTATAAAAATGATTGAAGCAATACTGTTAGTGAACAAATTATAGCTTGCTCAAAAGATAATACAACTGGAGCAACCCATAATGGTTGAAACTTTGCTATTGGTTCCAATTCAGCAAGCGAAACAGGAACTGGCACATATTTAAAATTTGTGGTTGATGCAGGAGCCGCTCATGCACGAGCAGCAAAACTAAACGTATCTAGCTTAACATCAGGTTGACATATGTTTACAGGAACATATGATTCTTTTATGGGCACAGGTCATACAACAGGAAATTCATATGTTAAATTATATATTGATGGAAATCTTGCCGATACTGATGTAATATCAAGCGCTCCAGCAATGCCAATTAACTATGTTTCATCACATAATGTAACTATTGGTGCTAGATATAATAGAACTAATGATACAGTTGCTGATTACTTTAATGGAAAAATTGCAGATATTAAAATTTGGGCAACAACATTAAGTGATGAAGATATTGAAAACTTATATAAAGTAAAAGCAGCTATAGATGAAAATTACACTTTAACTTGTAATACATATATAGATGCAATAGAAAATACTTTTACACCAACTAATATAACCTTTAACAGTCTTAATACTAATGAAGCTATTCCAGGAATATACTATGATGTGCAACGAACTTCTAATTATCAATATAGTGGAATAAGTATTGATAATAGCAGTAACTTTATAATTAATCATTGATATAAACTTAGTTTTAATATTAAAAGTGCAACAGATAACAAAGCTGCCGATTATGTTAGAGGACACTGCATGTACGGGTTTGATAATGATAATTCTGAAATCTTCATTGATGGACATTATATTGGGAAAAAATGACACATTGGTAGCGCATTGATTCCAGATCAACGAACTGAATGGGATGCTGTCGGTGCTTCTTGACGCCATTATGATGTATATCTAAAATGTACCAAAAATACTGACCCAAATGGTGCAAACCTTTATATTCAGCCAGACAGGTCAGTTAGTGGTACAGGAAGACATGTAATAATAACAAATATTACACTTACTGACTATGGACTAAATAAACCAGAAGTGCTAAATACACATGCAATAGATTTTGTTAATAAGGCATCAGTAATAAAAGGTAATAATATATTAGAAAATTCTAGCTTAGTTGGTGTCAGTAAAAATAATACAATCTTAGTAAATAACATTCATGAAGATTAATCACTATAAAAGACTTAGCTATTTAAAAAGCTAAGTCTTTTTATCTAGCTATTATATTCTTTTAATTATGAACTTTTGCTAAATTATACGAGACTTAAAATAAAAATTATAAATTAAGGAGAATAAACTTTATGGCAACATTAAATTCTACACTTGTTAATGGAGACCTTACAGTCACTGGAACAATAGCTGCAGCTGGCTATAGCACAATTTCTGACCGCACTTTAAAGGAAAATATTAGAGCTTTTAAACCAGAAGCAACTATTTTAGATTTGCCAATTTATAAGTTTGATTATATAGCAGATAATAGACCTAAAAATCAAATTGGCTGTATTGCTCAAGATTTATTAGAGTTGTTTCCTGAACTTGTTGTTACAAATCAAGATGGAACCCTTGCTATTAAAGAAGCTAAATTAGTTTATCCGATATTAATTGAACTTAAAAAAACTAAAATAGAGCTTGATAACTTAAATAGTGAATTTTCAATTTTAAAGAAAGAATTTGAAGATTTAAAGAGACAAGTTAATGGTGAACCAAAAGAAATTTTAGAATAATTATATTAAATATTAAGAGGTGCTTAAAATAAGCATCTTTTTTATTGTATAATAATTATATATGAAATGGGAACAATTTTTTACTAAATTTGCTGATGCTTTCAAAATTCCAGAGACATTAGATGAAGCGACTGAGTATATCAATCAAAATCCTGGTATACAGACATTTATTGAAGAAATGTCATTTAGACAGGTAGTTATTAATATTTTAGTTGCTGCAAATATTATTACAGAAAAAGATTTTAATAAATCTGTTGAGCATTTTAAAAAAGTATTTACAAAACAATATGCTCAAGAATTACTTTCAAAAATTGAGGAATTCAAAGAAAGCTATGATTCAGACGAAGACTTATCTGATTTATTTGATGACCTTGATGAGGAAGACGATACAGACGACCCAGATACCCCTCCTCACTATGATGCTTAATAATAAATAAAACTCTAAAGGAACTTAAATAAGTTCTTTTTTTATTCTTTTTTAAATTTGCTAAATTATTTGATGATTTGATTTAAAGGAGAATAAATCGAAATGACAGAATTTAAATATTGTATTTACTGTGGAACTGACCCTGAGCCAGTTTGTTTTGGCGCAGAAGCAGATGCTATGAAATTTGCTCGTGAAGAAACAAACACATGCAGTTCAGTTCGTGTTGAAAAAACAGAAATAGATGAAGATGGTAGTATTCTTAATAGCGAAGTTATTTGAGAAGCTAGTAATACTAACCCAGAAAACTTTGTAGCAGAAGACAACCCTTTTAAAACAGAATTTCCTAAATCTGATATTGAAGAAGTTGAAATCTCTGATGATGCTATGTATGATGAGATTGCTAAACAATATGAAGAAGGTTCAGAATGGCCAGCTGACGCAGATGAACCTGGTAGAGCAAGACCTGATTGGAAAAAGATTAAAGAAGCTATGGAAGATAATGAATCTGAAGTAGAATGTAAATGCTGTTTTGATTTATTCCCAAAAGAAACTTGTATTAAAACTGAAGATGGTTATATTTGTAAAAAATGTAATCAAGAGCTTCATTCACATCAAGGAACTAATTTAGATTTAATTGATGCAGACCCATTTGATTTATCTTATGATGATCCAAGAGACCCTGAAGAAGAGGAAGAGCCTGAAATTAAAGATGAACCTTTAGATGCTAATGAAGTTAGAAAACATGAAGCTGGTATTGAAGAAACACTTGAAGAGCATATCAATGATAGACCAGCTGATATTGAAAGTGAACAAGAATATCAAGGCGTTGACAATGCAGTTGTTGATTGCCCAGTTGCTACAATAATTGCTCATAGTGAAGATGAAAAACCTCTTGACTGCGAAATGAAAAAACCAGCTCTTGAAGAGCCTTTAGCTGGTAAAGATGTTGATATTAAAGTTAATGAAGATTTGTCTGAAGAAGAGACAAAAGAATTAGATAAAGAAATTGAAACTTTAGAAGAAGAATTAAAAGTTATTGTTGACTTTAGTGATTATAAACCATGGTCTGGTGCAGTTGATACCTATGACTTAATTAGAGATGCAGATAAATTAGATGACCTTGAAGCATATCTTGAAGAATGTTACCCAGATGGAATTACTGCTACACAAATTAATGATATTCTTTGGTTTGATGGCGACCAAGTTTTAAGTTATCTTGGACTTGGCGATGCTGAAGATGAAGATGAAATTGATGAAAGCTTAAAAGAAGAAGCTAAAGATAATAAGATTAAACTTTATGGCTGTGATTTACCAAATACTTTATTAGACGATGATGAATGAATTATCATTGATGAAAAAGATAGAGACTTAGCCATTGAATTAGATAATAAAGTTGGTGAAATATTACAAGCGCAAGTTGATGAAAAAGGTGAACTAGACCCTGATTTCTATAACGTAGAAGAATTTGAAAAACTAGCAGATGAAGCCGGGCTAGAGTGGGAATTTGGTGCCACAAATCTTCAAACAGAAAATTTAGAAGAAGCCAAAAAAGATGATGAATTACCAGTTGATCCAGAAGCTGCTAAACTCGAAGTTCATACTATGTTAAATGATTTAGTGGCCGATGAGATTGAAGCTATTAATGGTTATGAAGAAGCAAAGAAAGAAATTCTTGATGCACCAATTAATCACAAAGATGCTATTCTTGATACTGTTGATCATATTGAAGATGAAGAAAAAGAGCATGTTGATGAATTAATTGATGCTACTACTGAAATTCCTTTTGATAAAGAAGAAGCTCCAGCTCCAGTAGTTGAAGAGCCAGTTGTTGAAGAGCCAGTTGTTGAAGAGCCTGTGGTTGAAGAGCCGGTTGTTGAAGAGGGCTTTGAAGACCAAAGAGCAAAAACTAAAAAATTTGCCGATGAGGTTAATGCAAAGAAATCGTGGAAAGTTTCAGAACTTAAAGAATTAGCTGCTAAATATACTGTTCCACAAGTTGACTATGATTATATTACACTACACTATAATGGTGCAATCATCAATGAAAATTTAAATGAAGACCCATTTGATCAAAGCTTCCCAGAAGTTGAAGAAAAGCTAGAAGAAAGAGCAATGGCTGACACCCCATTTGATAGTGATGTTAAAGTTGGTGACAAAATTAGAATTGTTCATTTAGAAGGTGAAGATAATTCTTATGACGGTAAAGAAGGCGAAGTTGAACATATCGATTCTATTGGACAACTTCACGGAACTTGAGGCGGACTTGCTATTATTCCAGGCGTTGATGATTTTGATATTATTACAGAAGGCTTGACTGAACCTAAATATGACATATTTGATGACGGTCAACAAATTGGTCAAATAGAAGCTGCAGATGAAGAAGATGCTGTTAACCAATGTTATAATGGCGCTTTTGGAAGAAGCTCATCTGATAATTTATTTACAGCAGAATTAGCTGAAGAAAGTTTAACAGAAGCTAAAGCTAAACCAGAAGCTGATAAAGTTCAATGTTATAATGATGGCTTAAAGTTAGCAAAAGCATATAATAAGCCTGTTATTTATGGTTATACAAATAGTTCCTATGATGGTAAATTCTTCAAACTAGATGACCCAATTATTTGTGACAATGTTAGTGATGAAACTAAGAAATTTAAACAACAATATAAGAGCTGTAATGTTGCTTATGTTGCATACCCAAGTGGTCAATTAGTTGAAAGCTTACTTGAAGATACTAATTCAAATGAGCATGAAACTTTTACTGCTGAAGAGCAAGAAGAGTATAACTGTGATGAAGATGGTAACTGCTTAGATAGCTATGATACATTACACCACTGTGGCTGGTGTGGTGATGTCTTTACTGAATATGAAATGAGACATGAAGCTGACTTTGGTTGGATTTGTTCTAGATGCGAAGACGAATTAAAATCACATGGTGGCCCATTAACATTTATTGAAAATGAAGGGCTTAGTGAATTAACTGAAGCTAAACGTAAAGCTACTCCAAAACTAGATATTGTTTCAGTTGACGAATCTGTACAAGAGTCAGATGATCATGATCCTAAAAGACATATTCTTCGTGCAAGATTTTATGATCCACAGGAACCTACATTAATACCAAGAGTTAGCATGGAATTTGACTTTGTAAGGGACCTCGATAGTGAAGACCCTGATGCAAGAAAAGCAAATCCACACTATAAAAAATGGTTTGAATATAATTATAGAGCATATGATTATGACGGAAACTTATTACCTGATATAAATCCTGATAGTGAAAGAACTGAGACTGAAAAGAGAATGCTTGGTAATATTCATAAAAAATTAGTAGATGATGGAATTATTGATAATAATAATTAAATAAATTATATCGTATATTATAACGAGTGAACAAAAAGCATTAAGGAGATAAGCCCCAGCTTAGTACTTGATGCGAACTCATTTTAATAGAAGTGCTCAAGAGCCTGATAGAACTGGTGGAGAGCACTGAGTAACTAAATAGAATTAGGAGATATTAAAAATGAAGTATTACTCAGAAATTTTAAACAAAAACTTTGATTCAGTCGAAGATTTAGAAAAGGCTGAAGAAGAACACAAAGCTGAACAAGCTAAAAAAGAAGAAGCTAAAGCTTTAGTTAAGAAAGAATCCTCAGAAGTTGAAGACTCTTTTAAAGCAAGAAACGCTGCAAGAAAAGCTTATAACGAAAAACTCGTTGAAGCAAGAAAAATTTACAATGAAGCTTTAAGAAAAGCTAAAGATGAATTTGAGGCTAGCTTGAAAGAATCAACAGAAACTTTAGAAAAAGCTGAAGCTGATTATGACACTAGACTTAAAGCTTTCCAAAAAGCCCATCCAGAAGGTTATCACATTACACTTAAAGATGGTGATAATGTTGTAACTTACACAAGTAATCAAATTGATTACCCAGTTAAAAGTATTAGTAAAGAATTTGATGATATATTAGACTTATTCTCTAACTTACTTAGACGCTGGTAATTAGCTTCTAAATTCTGGGGCTTAATAAAATAATAAAATATTAAAATATATTGTATAATATTATGTGAGTTGAAGAGCTCACAAGTTCATAGTAGCGCTAAGGTAAAACTTAGCAATCCTCCCTTCAACAGCAGCTTATCACAATTCCTCCTGGTATGTTGCTGTTTTTCTTTTTGCTAAATTTAATGGTCGGTCAAATAGCGCCATCACCTTCGCCACAGCTAAGTTGACCGGCTTTTTTATTTTAACTGAGAAGCTACTGAGAAGTGTTTCATTTGCTAAATTATTTGAGGTTTGCAAAAATGCAGTGAAATAATGTTGATATAACTACCAAAGTAGCTATTACACGCTTTCTAAAAGTTAAAAATAATTTACCAATTAAATTTATTTCAAGTAATTTTGCTGCAAGTGGCGAAAAACTTTATTACGCTTACTTTGAAGATACTAAATTATCTACATGATATAAAAGCATTAATTCGACACGAGAAGGTGTTTTTAGAGTAATTATTAACGAAGAATTTTTAAACTCTCAAACAAACGGCATTGATTTAGTTGCTAAGATACCAAGCAATATATCAGATGAAAAAAGAATCATTTTAAGAATCGCTTACTCTATTTTGGTAAATTGACAAAGAGCTGTTATTGAAGCTTATAAAACGGCAGAAAAAGATAGTAATAAAATTACTTATGCTAATGCTATGAATTGATATGAAGATTTAAAATAATATGGCAAGATATAGTTTACAAGATGCACGTAGATATATAGTTCAAGCATTCATGAGACTTAATAAAGCTCGTGGTTTAAATTTAGCTTTACTTGATTTAGAGTATGCAGATTTAATGGGCTGAGATTTTATTAAAGCTCATATGTATGATAAAACAACTCACACTAAGTTTGATAGTATGCTTAATGAGTTTATTTTTACCAGAGAAGATACTATGACAAATTTAGACACACAAGCTAAAATACTTGGAAAAAATCTAAATGAAAGAGAAAAAATTATTTTAAGAGTTGCTTATACTATTTGAAGAGACTGGAAGGAAACTAGAAATGTTGACGTGGACTAATCAAGACTTAGATGATTTCTGTGAACAAGCAGTCGAGCTTTTAAATAAGAAAAAGCAATTACAATTAGAATTAAGAAATTGTTGGCTTTATTCAAATAGCTCTGGCAGTAATTTTCATATTATCTATCATAATAACTTTTTAGATAAAGATTTTCATTTATGTAGAAATGGTAGGATTTTGCAAGAAGGAACTATTGGTGTTGATAAAGTGGCCGAGCTAGAAAAAGTAGACGACATTAAATTAAAAATAGTTTTACGCATTGCATATTTTATTTATAAAGACTGTCAAAGAGAGATGAAGGAAGATAAATAATGGCTAGAGAAGTCTCATTTATGTTTAAAGACCTTGAAGAGCTTGCTCAAATTAAAGCAGGTGTTTTAGGTTATCTTCAAAGAGATATTAACAAGCTATTAAAAACAAAAGACTTAGATGCTGAATTTATAAATATTGCAACACCTGGAAAAGCTTATGGAAGGACTTGACTACTCTTTAAAGTTTATTACACTTGCTATGATGACCAAGATGATATGTTAGGAAATTATACGCATGTTTTCTTTGCTTACCCTATTCAACAAAACTTATTTACAAGAGACCCAGACATGATGGACATTGTAGATGGACAAGCTAGAATTAAAGGAAGACAAGATAGATTAAGTGATATTGATTTAGTTAAGGTTAGAATTCTTTATCATATATTTTATATTATTAAGTGTATTCAAGAAGATAATTTACCTGCAACCATTAAACTTCCTACTAAAAAATACATTGTAGTTGAATATGCCGATGCTGGAAACTTATTCTACGAGTTAAAAGATCATTTACCTGGGGGCTTTAATTAATATGGGATTACAACTTGGAATGAATGAATCATCAAACATTATTAGTCTAGCCATTAAAGCTACTGGAGAAAACTTGGATAGAGATTTTTATCATATTCATTCTGCACCAGGACATCAGGGCTTCTTTGTTGAAATTGCTGACCAGACACTTGAAGGCAAGCTCTCTGCAGTATCTAACGACTATGATAATGGTGATTTTGTTTTTACTTTAAATATACCATATGAGTATTTTAATGATGATCAATTGCCTGAAGATACTAAGCTTGGAATAAAACTTACAGACCACACTGAGGTAAAAGCTGAAATTAGATGTATGGGATTAATTGCTAAGACACACGAAGCATGACTTAAAGACCATGAAGTTTTTACCACAGAAGATTTAAGAAAAGTTATTAATGATGCTCTAGATAGATTAAGAAAAATTAAAAAATTAGATTTAATGGTCCATGGAAATAAAGGCGAAAAAGCTGAAAAATATGTTTCATTGTGGCTTACTGAAGGACATATTCCTGCGACTGGTGGAAGTTTTCTTGATAGATTTTTCCCAGTTGAGCTACATGTCTATGACTATTATATTGATGTGGGAAATCATGTAGTCGATGAATTAATTGGTGAAACTAACCTCCGTGGTAAAAGCAGACGAGAAGTTTGTCTATTAAGAGTAGCATATACTATTTATTCTGAATGTACTGGTTGGCTTCATAATAAATGACCAAAAGTTTTTAATGATTATGTAAACGGAGAGTTTTAGTTAGGAGTTATATGTATGGATCAAGCACAAAAAGATTTACTAATTAAAGATGCTGAGAAATATAAAGCAGATGACTATTTAGCTAAAGCTGTTCAGCTTCTATTTAAGAATAAAAAAATAAAAATAGAAATAGTTGCTCATGAATGAGATATTAGTAATGTCAGTGATAAGCTAATTTTTAAGCTATGATATTCTGCAGATGGTCATGAAGTAGTATTAAATATATTAGAAAGTGTTTTTAAAGATTATAATAGAGATGCAGATAAAGATATTGGAATTAAAAATGATTTGCCAATAAGCACTAAAATTATTTTGAGACTTGCATATCTATTATACAAACATAGAAATGATTAACTGCTAAATTAAGTAACATAAATCATTTGCATGGTTTGAAAGGTGTCGAAAGGCATCTTTTTTTATCTCCGGCTATTGTATAATATAATAAGTATGTCCACAGAAGAATTAATTGAAAAGGCAGTAGAAAATTTAAATAGGGTTAAGCAATTAAACCTAAAGATAACAGGCATATTATTACAGCTTGGCAATGATAATAATTTTTCTGTATCAATATTAGATAATGAAAGTGACTGCACATTTGACACTATTATTGATGAACAGGTTACTACTAAACAGCTGTTACCAGATGACCCTGTAAGTCTATCACCAGATACTATTATAATGCTGAGAATAGCTAAGCGTATATTTGAAGCTTATAAAAAATTTAAATCTAAACTTGTTGATGATAGCTTAACACTTAATGCTAACCAAACAATTAGTTCAATACAATGGGGTAATACTACTTATGATATTGGAGTTAATGGTAGAAGCTTAACTGCAACATTTGATGAAGTAGATGAGCTAAAAAATAAGCTTAATAATTTACAAACTGAAAAAGATCACTTGGAACAAGAATTACAAAGCACAAAAGCAATAGTTGATTTACTCCTTCAACGATGCCAAGATAAAGGAATTCTATAAATTAGAAATTTGTAAAAAAACTATTTACAAGTTTCTTTTTTTATAGTATAATATAAATAGAGGTAATGAATATGTTTAGAAAAGCTACTAAGACAGAATTTAGAAATAAACAAGGCAAGTTAGCCAAAGATATTATTGACTGGCTTTTAAAGAAAGAAATCTTTGATGATACTTTTATTTATGTAAATGGCAAACGTTATGGAACCTATGATGGTGAAGGCCATTATAATTATGGAACTAACTCTTGGGACAAAGTTTATGTAGAAGATAATAAAGACCCTAAAGACTACTTTGAATATGCAGGAAAGATTTTATCTATGTCTTTTGAGGGACCACTTTATGATTTATTAAACTATGGCTTTGAGTGGAATAGCCATGCTGAAGATGAACTTAGAAATATCTTTCATAAATATGGCTATTACTTTGAACTTGGAAATGCTTGGAACTTAACAGCAGTGGAGGAATAATTATGTTTCCAGATTTATTAGAAGCTCTTGGGGCTTATACTGATTACTATATGGACGACACAGACCCAGAGGTTAAAGACGCATTTAAAAAAATACTTAAAGATATGTGGCATGAGAAAGCTATAAAGTATGTAGATGATACCGGTGAGATTACTGGTGAAGCTCGTGCTATTTTAGAAAAGGCTTTACAATTACTTCATAAAAATAAAAACATTCATCTCAGATTTGATTTGAATTCTGAAAATTGCAGCATGCGTCATATGCAAGACCCAAGAAGTTTAAGTTCACAAATAACTTTACAATTTGAAGTAAAAGAAGGCTTAGCTAAACAATCTATTAAAGCTACCTTTAATAAAGAAGTTTTTACTGCTAATTGGTTACCAACTGATGATTATGCTAGTATCTCAAATAAAATTAAAGCCTTAGATACTACAACCTATCGTGGTATTAGACTTGCTTATATTATCTATCAAGCAATTAAAAATAATTAATTTTATTATTTACATACACATTTATTTGTGATATAATATTAATAGAAAGTTGAGGTTAACAACTATGGAAAAAGAATATCAGAAAATTGGAAATGTATTTAAGTTCGATGAAAAGTTTAGAACTATTGTTGGTTTAAATGAACCTTATGAAACTTTAAAGAACATTATTTGGCAAGGCACTGAAAAGATTGACGGAACTAACATTCGTATTCATTGGGATGGCCATGACATCGAATTCGCTGGTCACACAGATAAAGCACAAATTCCACCAAAACTTCAAGCTTACTTAGAGTCTGTGTTCAAAGTTCCAGAAATGGAATATATTTTTGAACAAGTCTTTGGTGAATCTGAAGCTTATATCTTTGGTGAAGGTTTTGGTGCTGGAATTCAAAAGTCTGGCGGAGACTATGTAGAAAACGGAACTGATGTTTCTTTCATTGTCTTTGATGTTCAAATCGATGGTTGGGACCTTGATAGAAAAAATACTACAGATGTCGCTACTAAACTTGGCTTACCTTCTGTCCCTGTTTGCTTTGAAGGAACTTTAGACGAAGCTAAAGCTTATGTTGCTGAACATCATATGTCTACACTTAATGGCGGAAAACATGAAATGGAGGGCTTAGTCTTAGTGCCTCGCGATATTCAATTATATGACAAGAAGCATCACCTCATCAAGTGCAAATGCAAGTATAGAGATATGGTTCGTGCTGGCTTAGTTGAGGAGAAATAATTATGAGCTTAGATGCAAAAGTTTATATTGGCTATGGCATTGATATTGGCTATGACAGATTTACCGAATATGAAGAGCGAGTAGACTATATGTATGACTTTGAAAGAAACGATGGTACTGAACTTGTTATTGATGGAATGAGCGGAAATTACGCACTTATCATGAGTGTCATTGATGTAGTTGAAGACCTTTATGGCGGTAGCGATGAAGTGCTAGCGCTTGAAATTACAGATAAAGCTGAAGTAGTTGAGAAGCTTAAAGCTGCTTATAAAGAAATTACTGGTGAAGATGCTAGTGATGAAAACGTCAAACTTTATAGAGTTGTTTGGGTTGGTTAATATGAAGATTTATATTGCTGCAAGTTTCGCATATGAAGATAAGGCTAAGACCAGCCAAAAGAAAGACTTAATTGAGAAGACAGTCAAAAGAATTAAGAAATTTCTAAAAGGCGATTACTATTTGCCACATCAACTAAAGATTCCAAATGCTTGGGACATTAGTTTAGAAGAATGGTCAAGAGCTGTATATGAGCATGATATGAAAGCACTTGAAGAGTCTGAAGTAGTAATCTTCTTAAGTTTTGGCAAAGAGAATAATGCTGGCTCAGCTTGGGAAATGGGGTATGTTCATGGGTTTAATTTACATGAGCAAGTTCATTTTCCAAAAACAGTTGTTGTAGTAAAGATGACTGATGAGCCTGAAAGTCTTATGATTAGTAATTCAGTAGATAGAATTATTATGAGTAATGAAATTGAAACCTATGATTGGAAGACACTTCCAAAATATAAAACAGCTTTAGAAAAATTAAGTTAATAATATGAGACAGTGGAAGATAGAAAGAATAGCAACTTTTGATGATGAAGAGCTCGCTAATTTTATTACTGAGATAGACAATAGACCTGGCTGTGAAGTTAAAGAAGTAATATTTATTGGTAATAACACAGTAAAAGTTAGACTCTATCAAATCTTATATATAGAGGACTAGAAATGAAAGTGAGTGAATTAATTCATCTACTACAAAAATACCCAGATAAAGAAGTTATAGTAAGAATTGGTAATGGCTTATTTTGTCCAGTAGAGCTAGTAAAACTCTTTGATGGAAACATTATTATAGTAGGGAAAGACCTAAAAGTCTCTGACAAATGTGTTGATTTTGAGCCTTTGAAGTTCGAGACTTCTGTCGAAAAGCTCTATATTATAGATAATAAGAAATATGACTTCCGCCAAAATACACTCATAGTAGTATGAAGATTTTAAGACTTCTGTCAAAAGCAGAAGTTTTTTCTTTATTTAAAACTGAATCTCCGTCAGTCTGGCCCCAAGTAATTAAGAAATTGGGCGAAGCCCTTTTGAGGTGAAAAAATTGCCTTTGAGTCAATTTATTTGCTAAATTATACAAAGAGTAAAGCTTTATGGATAAGATTTCAGAACTTCAACAACATAGAAACAAACTACTTGAGGGAAACAATTTAAGTACTTCAATTGCCAAGATGATCAGAGTCAAAGACCTTCCAGCTACCTTTCACTCAGCTACCACAATTGCTGGCCGAGATGGTAAGACCGAGATAGTGTTGGAGCTCTTCATTGATGTATTGAACACAGAGAAAATTGCAAGAGTTTATTTATACCTTACTGAGGACCTTTTTGACCCAGATAGCTTTAGTTATATAGATGGTGAAATAGGCCTTGGAGATAAGAAAATAGACATAGACGATTTCATTAAACTTAGAGCTCTTCGAACAGTATATAATGTAATAAGAAATATAAGCACTGGTTATGCAAATGCAGTCGACCCAAATAAAATAATATATGTCAGAACTCGATGAACAGGTATGTGTGATTATAGTAATTAAGGCGGTAATAATATGACAGACAGTGAATTTAGAACAAGAAAAATGATAGTCTTGAGGGCAATAGCAGCCTTACAAAAACGCTTAGTTATTAAGGTAGAAGCCTCAGATATTTATATAAAACATGATAATATAATGGTTGATTTTATATATACAGATAGTATTAATTTTAATCCACCAGTAGATAAAAAGATAACTTTAGGCTTCAGTAATAAATGATTTAATACAGAAGATTGGCTTACACAAGGTCAATTTGGAGATAGTTGAATGAAACAAAATTTTGAAGACACAGAAGCCCATATATCATCTAGTGCTGCTATGTCAGAAGAAGATAAAGCAGTCTTACGTATTGCTTACCAATTCTTTAGATATCTTAAGCCATATAAAGAATTTCTTAAATAGTTATGAATTACCCATATAGACCCCAAAAAGAATGAGACATAATAAATATAGTTAAGAAAGCTATTAGGACCTTAAATAAGAAAAAAGGTGCTAATTTTAAGATGCGTAATATTAGCTTTGGTTTAGGTGTAGATGATAAGTATGGCTCAGGACAATTAGATACTACAGTAAGCTTAACAGTGCAAGATACAGTAAGTAAAAAGACAATAAAATTATTCTGGTATGAAAGCTTCTTTAATGCTGAATTACCAGACGATAAAGATGAAGTAGCAGGAGTAAATAAAGTAAGCAAACCAGAAGACAAAGTATTACTTAGAATTGCTTATAGCATTTGGTTCTGCAGACACTGAATGAGCTCACCACAAAAGAAAAATATAAAATAGTTTTAAAATAATCTGCTATAATTAATTGAAGGTTGTTAAAAAGGGTGAAATAGGTTTCACTCAAAATATCCTTCTTTTTTTATACTCTTTTGCGCCGTATAATATAATGTATGAACTTTAATGTTATAGACCAAGCGGTGAAGTTAGTAAGAGATAAATTCAAGATAGATTTTATCGTTAACAATTATACACTAGAGACAGACCCAGAAGAAGTAATGATGTTTGGTGATGGTAATAAGCTTAGACTTCATAGAGAGCCAGAGCTTAAGATGACAATCACTGTAGTAGAAGACTATACTTCTTGGACCGAGCATACAGATTTAGATTATGTAATATTCGGTAGTGATATACAAGACGGAAGCTTAGTAGACGAAGTCATTGGTGGAAACATCAAAGGTTATGACTTAGCTATGAGGCAAGCTCTGAGACTCGCCTTCATCATATATAATGGAATCCAATATGGTGTAAAGAGAGAGCAACGAAAAGATTATATAGACAAAGGTTGGCACCCAAGAGTGGTAAGTGTAAGAATGAGATACTAAAAAATATCTCATTTTTTTATTTACTTTTAAAGGCAACTATGGTATAATATAAATGTATGAGTAAGATTATCGGAACTTGTTTAGGAGAATATGTAAAAGAAGAAGATGTTTTTTATGATCCTCTAACTGACATATATAAGATAAAGGCTGGAGATAGACTAGTGGAAATTGATGGCCACGCTTTGCAGTCTGAGAGTCTAAGAACTTTACAGGAAGCCTTAAGTAATGTAGACGACGAAAACATTAAGATAGATATGTTAGGCAGTTGGGCTAAGGCGAGAAGTAATCCGACATATATAGATTCAAACTCTACATTCATCGATACTCAGGTTCCTTATACAGCGAAAGAGATAACTGACAAACTACAAGAAGCGGTGAGCAACTTGAGTAGCAAAACATCGGCTGCGGGGCTGGCTGCAGGAGCGCCTTTTGACAGTCAGAGCCAAGACCCCTTGCGTGCGCGCGTTGAAGCAGCCGGAGCTTATGTCAGACCAGCAGACCCAGGAAGCTGGAGCGTCCGCTTCACCGACAAAGCCGCCGAGAAGCTTAGGGCGAACAGCGTTTATGGCCTCGGAAGCGCACAAGCCCACACCTCGGCGCCCTGGGACGATCCGCTAGCTGCCGACTTGACGAAAGCTCAGAATACTGTAGCTTGTATAGATATGCCAGACTATAGACCAGACTATAACCCTAATGCGAGAGTTGATATATATTATCATGATAGATTTCCTTCTATACCATTTAAGTCTATTATAGAGGACGCGATTGAATTACTAAATAAAAATAAAAATTTACATATATCTAAAATTTCTTTACATAATGAAAAATTTAGTAACTATGATATATCTCTTACATTCTCGGCCGATCATCCGACATCCCCAGGACTTAGAAAAGTTTTAGAAGTATTATTTACACATACGGCGTTCGACCGAGCTTACAAAACAGACTTAGATAAGAATGCAGGACTTAGAGCAAAGCTTGATACAAATACTTATATGAAACTTAGAATTGCTTTCTTACTATATGAGGCTCTGAAACTTAATGATGCAGACGCCAAAAAGATACACTTAGACATCTTTAGAATATTTGCAAGCGACACAAGACCAAATTTCCATATTTAAAACTTATTTAAGGCCGTCACAACAAACAAAACAGCATAAGCCAGGATAAAATTATATCTTGGCTTTTTTCGTGCCCCAAAACGCCCCGTTTTGCTTTTTGCCCGAAATTGGTACGTTTTCGTTTTTTAGCTTTTCTGAATTTGCCCCGTTTTCGTTACTGGCCAGATCCGCGATCCAGGGCGTCCGAAATTAGTACGTTTTCAAAAACCGAAATCACCCCAGTTTCAAAAAGCCGAAATCAGTACGTTTTCAAAATAGCCAATTTGGGGCGATTTCGTTTTGGGGCAGATAAAATACCTACTTAATATAAAAAGTGTCACAGAATGCGTTTGTGACATGTCTGTGACTATTCTAAGCTTTTGCCATATAACTAAAAGAAAAGCGACGACTCAGAGCCTGGATTTAAGAGAGAGGTGATGGCTCGTTGTGTGTCGTCGCCGGCTAAGAGGACATTGTGGGTGACCGGTTAGCCTTGAAAGGAGGTAATTGTCATAAGGGGATTTGACTCGCTAAACTGCCCGAAACCTAATGACTTGATTCTGTTTGTGATTCTGTTTAAATTACGTATCGTTAGTTTTTTTGACACTCTATTGATTACCTATCGTTATACGTATCGTCTGAGGCATTCCTTTTCATTATTGGCAGTTTTTCGGTTGCCTCATACTATATTATACAACTAAAAATTATTTTTTAACAACTTTTTTCAAATTTAGGCAATTTCAGCTTCACATGTGTGCGTGTGTGGCGGCGCGCCAGTATTCTTAAACGTTAGAAGAATACCGCGCGTGGCCATGTGCGTGCGTATACACCAAAGCTTTCAAACTAAGGCAATTTCAAATTGAGCTGATTTCAAACGCAGGTCGACTTTAGCTTATATATTTTTTTATTTAAATAAAATAAATATATAAGTTAAAAAGTGCTCAAAGTGGGTTAATTTGTAAAAAAAGTTAAAAAAACTATTTACAGCTATTTACTTTTGTGCTATAATATTGTTATAATGGGGAGTGTTTTTTTATAAAAAAATAAAAAAGCCCTTAAATTAGCATAGTTCAGGCTGTATAATATAATAGGGAATAAAATGAAATTGTTCCAATTTCATTTATGTGTGCGCAAGCACACACGTGTAATACTAAAAAAATTCATTACTAAATCAGGGTGTTTTTAATAATTTAATAAATTAATAATTTAATGATTTAATGTTTTAATAAATTATTAACACATAAATATATGTACATGAATTATCTATATTAATTCTTAGCTAATATCATATAGCTATAGTAGCATAGCTTATAATAATAGCTTATATATAAGCTTTTGGCGCCCGCACACATATGTACATGCGTACAGTAAGTACGGAATTAAAGTAGTTTCAAATTGAGGAGATTTCAAAACATGGCGAATCCAGAACAAAAGAAGTGACCAGTCATCACTTGTCCACATTGCGGTTATCAATATGCCCCAGCAGAGATATTCATGCCAGGAGATCTGATTGGCAATCCAGAACAAGTTGTTAGAGATGCACTTGGCAAAATCATCTACCAAGAGTATGATGAAGATAGTGAACCAGCACAAGTTGGGCACTACATCTGCGACGAGTGTGGAAAACCATTCATCGTAGAGCCAGTAATTACATATAAAGTTAAGAAAGAAGATGAGGCTAAAGATTTCAGTGACCTTTCAGCCAGCTTACTAGACTAATTCCAAGTCAGGGAGATTTCAGATAAGTGATCTACATCAGAGAGATCGTTCCAAGAAAATTTTCCGGGCTAAGTTCATTCTTAGTCTCTTTTCAGTATGACCCAAAGATAGTGGAGGCAATCAAAACAGTTCCAGCTTACTACTATCACAAGAAAGATTTGTGCTGAGAAATTCCAAGTGACTATCTTGCCACTCTTTTAGACACACTTACTTTCTTAGATAATATACAACTGATAATGCTTCCTGAAACTGAGGTAATTCCAAATCCAGGCGATTTCAGTTTGACCCAGGCGGAAATAGACCAACTTCACTTCAAGCCATTTCCACATCAAGTAGATGCGATCAACTACGGCTTAAATCCGAAACACACTAAGTGGCTCTTATTAGACAGCATGGGTCTCGGCAAGACTTTAGAGATCATCGGATATGCGGAAACTCTAAAATCCAGGGGTCTTATCGATCATGCACTAATTATCTGCGGAGTAGATTCACTAAGACAGAACTGGAAATCCGAAATTGAGAAGTTTTCAAACTATGGTGTTAGAGTCTTAGGCGAATACATCACTAAGAATGGAACTATCAGATACAGAACTATTCCAGAAAGAGCTGCGGAGTTAAAAGAACCGATTTCAGAATTTTTCGTAGTAATTAACGCTGCCACATTAAGACACGATGAAGTGATCGATGCTTTTAAGAAATCTAAGAACAAGTTTGGGTTGATTGCAGTAGATGAAGTGCATCGCTTTGCATCGTCAACATCGCAACAAGGTGACAATCTACTAAAACTAAAATCCGACTACAAGGTTGCAGCTACAGGTACACTTTTACTAAATTCACCAATCAGCTGTTATGTACCTCTAGTGTGGACTGAGAACGATCACAGCATCTTGACGAACTTCAAAGCTCAGTACTGTAAATTCGGCGGTTTTGGTGATAAACAGATCGTTGGATATAAGAATTTAGAGACACTAAGAGAAGAAATTAACTCATGTATGATCCGAAGAACGCTGGATCAAGTGCGAGACGACATGCCACTAAAGAACATTACTTACCAGATAGTAGAAATGTCTGATCAACATCGTAAGTTTTATGATGCTATAGTGGACGGTGTAAAATCAGAAGCTGATAAGATCAAGCTCAACACATCGAACTTACTTGCGTTAACTACCAGACTTCGCCAGGCTACAGCATGTCCTAGTGTGCTTACCACTCAGAACATCGTAAGCTCTAAGGTCGAAAGAGCTGCGGAAATAGCTACAGATCTACTAGAGTCAGGCGAGAAAGTTGTAGTGTTTAGCATGTTCAAGGAATCTGTACAGGCTTTAGCTACGATGCTAGCACAGTACAAGCCGCTAATCTGTACAGGTGATTATACTGAACAGCAGATCAAGTCTAGTGTGGAAGCTTTCCAAAATGATCCGAATTCGAAATTACTGATCGGCACACATCAGAAGATGGGCACTGGATTCACACTAAATTCCGCATCGTACTTGATCTGCATCGACACACCGTGGACTGATGCTTCACTGAGTCAGTCTACAGATCGTATCTGGCGAATCACTAACAAGTATCCAGCATATGTTACCGTACTTACTTGCGCTGATACTATTGATGAACGTGTTAGAGAGATTGTTGAAACTAAGAAGGATCTATCTGACTACATGATCGACGGCGTAGAAAATGAGCTCGCAGTTAGTGAACAGCTTTCGAATGAGATGCGCAGAATCATTCAGAACCTTTAGTGAATCTATGTGCGCGATGGAGAGAAACGTACGTGCGTACGTATACATGCATATGCGCGTTTCTTTTTAATAAATTATTAAATCATTAAATTATTAAATTAATAAATCATTAAATTATTAAATTAATAAATTATTAAAAATATTGTTTACTTGTCATGCAAATCGCGTTATAATATTATAGAGAGGTAAAGTTATGGGAAGAGATACATTAAAAGTTATGGGTGCTTCAAACCACTGTGATGAAGAACGTTCTAAGTTAGATTACTATGGAACTGACCCTCGTTCAACTAAAGCTTTATTAGCAGTAGAACAATTCGACCACGAAATTTGGGAACCATGTGCTGGACACCACTTAATGGTTAATACACTTATCGAAGCAGGATATCATGTGTTAGCTACTGACATCGCAGAATATGATGGTGTTCAACATGCTAAGATGAATTTCCTAGACGTTGAAGGAAGTTGGGATGGAGATATCATTACTAACCCACCATATGGACTATCAACTGAATTTGCAGTTAAAGCATTAGAGTTGGTAAAACCTGGACATAAAGTTGCGATGTTCCTACGAACCTTATTCTTAGAAGGAACAAAGAGATATGAGAAACTCTTTAAGGAAAACCCACCAAAAACTGTTTATGTCTTCACAAATCGTCAGGTGTCTGATAAGAATGATGACTTCAACAAAGGTTCAGCAGTTAGTTATTCCTGGTTTGTCTGGGAAAAAGGTTATACTGGACCAACACAAATAAAGTGGATAAGTTCTAAGTAAAATTAGAACTTTTTTATTTACTTTATCTATATTGTATGTTATAATATAGTTATGAAACAGAAGATTAAGATTATTGACAAAGTTACTGGAAAGACTCTTGAAAAAGAAGTAGAAATTCGAAATCAAGATCATTTCAATGTGCAATTAAAAACTCGTGCACATATTTTTCGTAATCGTAAAAAATATAATCGTAAAATTAAACATAGACAGAAAGAAGAGGAATAAAAAATGGAAATGGAACAAATTGATTTATCAGATCCAAAGAAATTTTTTGAAGAGCTTGTAAAGAAAGCATTAGAAGGTAAACAATCTAATTTCGAATTTATCAGAAGCTATGGTATGCTTTCTGTTGCAAGACTTTATAGAAAAGGAACCAAGAGGGTTGCAAAAGTATTTAAAAATTTATGTAAAGAAATTCTTGACAATTATTCTAAGTTAATTATTACAGATGAACAAAAAATTGATATGCTATTAGCCTATAAACAATTTGAGTCCTGTAGAGATTATTATTTAAAGGAATATGCAATCGCGAAAGATATGATTTCAGAATATCGAACATATGTATTTAGTGGTCATATACTTGAAATGCTCTCTGGTGGTTATAGGTCTGATTATGAGTGTGTAGATTATAGAAAACTACCTTGGAAACTATTTTAAAGAGGAGGCTATATGGAAACAAAAATTTTAGAGCTTACTAAAGATGAAGCTGAGATGCTAGAATCTTATTTATTTAGAAAACAGATAAATTTAGAGAATGCAAATTTAACTGATTCGAAATGCTACCCACTAATTTGTAGTATCAGAGAAAAGTTAAAAAAGTAGTTTACATTTACGCACTAATGTGTTATAATATTATTAGAGGAGAATAATAATATGAAAGTTCAAAGTTCAACAATTTCAGACATTGATAGAGAAGTAATTAAAGGCGAGTTATTCTTAAAAGTTACATTTACAAATGGTAGAGAATATCTTTACGAAGGTGTGCCAGCAAATGTATATGAAGAATTCTTAACTTCAGAAAGTAAAGGCAAATTCTTACACGAGAATATCGTTGGCCGATATAATTATTCAAGAATTAAATAAAAAAACTATTTACAAATAACCGAATTTGTGTTATAATAATAGTGTAAGGTGGAATGGCGACCACCTAAAAAAACGGAGGTAAACAAAATGGCTAAAACTTACATGACTGGTTGGGGTATGCGTGGAGAGCGCACCGCAAGAGGCGGACGTGACGGAGTTCACTGTTCAGCACAATCTTATGACGGTTCAGTAATCGTCAGCAATCGCTATGTCAAAGATGACAATGGCAATGAACACTTAGAGATCAGAGTTGGAACAAACGACGGATCAAGTTGTTATTCTGATTGGAATTCACCAGATTTCATTGGAACTCTTGATGAATTCAAGGCACTCTTACAACTTCGTAAAGACATTAAAGAAGGTAAAGTGTCTGTTGTTAGACATCGTGATCCTGATGGTTCAAAGAAACTTAAGAAACAAATGGCCTATTTAGGCATTAAATAATGACATCCTCTCTTTCTGAAAAGTTGGTCTGTAAAAAGATCAACTTTTTATTTACTTTTTTTCAAAAACATGTTATAATAATAGTAGAGAGGTGAGAGATATGAAAGATAAAGAATTAGCAAAACAAGAATATCTTGAAATGATCAAGCAGTCCTGGACTTGGGCTAAACTTACAGAAGAGGAAAGAGAAAAGTTTTCTGAGCTATTGGAACATCCTTGTTCAGCAGTAGTCATTAAAGGAAACTACGAACAACGTTGGGAAGCATGCGAAGCTTTATACCACACTTACTTAGAAGGGCTTGGATATGACCCACTTGAGTGGAGAGAAGCTCAACCAACTGTTTCTACATTCTATGAGTTAAACTATAAGACTCATGGCGAACCAGTGCCACCACTTCAAATAACAAATGAAGTTCAAGCAAAGCGTTTGGCAAAAGCAGCAACCATTATGAATGGAAATACAAATGTTTCATTAACTAAAGTTGATTTAGTTACTACAAAAGTGAGGTTAGACTAATTATGTTAAAAGAATATAAAATTAAAGTAACTTCAGTAGATTACAGCATTACTTACGAAGACCTTAACTTCGACCCATTTGATTCTGTTTTCAATAGCGATGATGATATGGACGAAGCAGAGAGACAAGCTGATGAAGAAATTGCTAAGATTAAAGCAGAATTGCCACAAGAATTAGAATTGGAAATTACTTGTGAACCAGAAGACCTTGAGGACGAAATAGCTGATGCCATTAGTGATGAGACTGGTTGGCTTAACAACTCATTTACTTATGAAATTATCAGTGAAGAAGATGCAGGAGGCCACTATAATGAAGATGGCTACTGGGTGGCTGATGATGATGACTATGAAGAAGATGAAGAAAGTGCATCAGACTTCTTTGAAAATATCGAAATTGAAGTGAAAGGTCATACAGTGTATTTGGCGCACGACGGTAGTAGTGGTTGTGAGTATGAGTTCAAGAGCAAAGATGAACTAAAACAAATCATTGCTGACTATGTTGCTGACGTAATTGACTACGATTACGAAGACTAATAAAAAATTAAGTAAATTGTGTAAAAACAGTTTACTTTTTTTCATATTTGTGATATAATAATAGTATAAGAGAGGTAATTAAAATATGGAATTAAATGGAAAAACATTAGAAGAAGTTCTAAACACTGAATTAGTTGGTAAGGATGTTGGTTATTCACATTGGAACTTTACCGGCGCATTGATGAAAGTTATTCGTATCTTAGCAAAAGATGCTGGCTTAAATGAGTTAGACTTTAGTTATAAAACACAAGGCACTAATTCAGTGTATCTCACATACAAAGGTGTAAGTTTTGGCGATGCTACATTTCAAAAGCAAAAAGGTAAATATCATTATGGAAGTTATGAATGGACTTTCAAAAAAATATTTGTTAACTTATGGAATGAAGACGGTTATTCAAGTTACAAAGGTTTAACTTTCTTAGAAATGATTGCTAAGATCAATGAGGAGTTAGATGTTAAGAAAACTAGAGAGCAAGCCAAACTTGAACAAGCAAAACAAATTTTTCAACTGATTAAAGAAAAAATTGGTGCTAAAGACGATTACGAAGTTAGTTATTTCATTGAGTATATGAATAAAAACAGATATTCACTTCGTCAATAATTCTTATAAAAATTTAAGTAAATTCTTCAAAAAAGGGTTTACTTTTTTATTAAAATATGTTATAATTATAATAGAGAGAGGTTAAGAGAACTATGAAAAAATACTTAATTCATTTTATGAGTGTTGATACCCCAAGCGTTGAAGACGATGGTATTGATGCAGGAACTGGTTTTGGAATTTTAGACAAAACCTTTGACACAAAAGAAGATGCTGAAAAGTATCTTGAAGAAACTTTGATTCCAGAAGACCAAGCCAATTTGGAAGATTGCTACGGAATTACTGATGATCCTGAACTTGCTGACAGTTATGAGTTTTCTGTTGAAGACGGTAGTTATGATAGAAAGCAATTAGTTGTTTACGATAAGTTTGACGGAAATGAACTTAATACAACTATCTACGAAGTTGTGGAGGTTGAATTTTAATGAGAACAGTTTATATTGTCGTTAAAGACGGAATTATTCAAGATGCTTATGCAGACCATCTCACTGATTTAGTGGTATTAGATTATGATACCCAAGATGAAGAAATGATTAAGCAACTTGATAAAGAACTTGCTAAGATTAAAGAAAGCAATGATTGTATTGAAATTCTATAAAGAGGAAATACATATGGAATTCGGAAAATTAGAACAAGAAGAATTTGAAAAAAGATGTGAAGAAGTATTTGACACTCAAGAAGATGAAGAATACTATGGAATTCGCATTGAAGACGACGGTCAAGTTTACATTGAGATGGGCGAGACTGGAAGCAAGGCAGAAGGTTTTAAGTGGGTTTACTTTGATTACAAACCTGATATGACAGAAAGACCAGAAGCATTAGATTACTTAATGGGAAAGAGAGACGATTTCAATGATTGATAATGTTGTTTATGTTATTGTAGATTGTTGCAGTGGTGAAGATTACAGCACTGACGATCCAACAGTATTATTTGTTACTAATGATTTAGAAACTGGAATTCAATTCTTTGAAAATGAAATTGAAAACTGGGAAGATGGAATGACTGATTTCGACAGCCACAGAGAAATTCATGAAGATGGAAAGATCATTTATGAATGCACTGACTTTGAAGGTGATTCACATAGAATCTTAAAGTTAGTTAAAACAATAGTTGAATAAAAATTAAAAAAGCCGTTTACAAATGCGGCTTTTTATGTTATAATATTAATAGAGAGTTGAGGTAATTACTATGAATAAAAAGAATATTGTTACAAAAGAAAACATTGCTAAAGTTGCTGGTTGGTTAAAGACAGCTTGTGATGACTTTGCAAATAATGATGCAAGCGGTTGCTATAATTTCCCACTATCTGATGACTTAGTATTGGCAGTTGGCTGGTCTGATGGTTATGACATGGCTGATACTGATATTATCAAATCTAAAGAAGGTCAAAGACAACATGGTTCTTGGGTTTGTGGTTGGGCAGTAAATGCGGCAGTTAAAGTTAGAAATGACTTCGATTGTGCTGACTTCGATATGTTAAACTATCCTTGCTATAATGATGGTGAATGCTGGGACAGTGGAATTTCCATGAAACCAAATCAAACTCGTAGAGAGTATCGTAGAGACGCTCGTTGGTTCTTAGAAACATTTGTGTCTATGACAAATGCTCACAAGAGAGGTGAAATTAGTTATGAGTAAAGAAGAGACATATACAATTATTGTTCATTTTTCTGGACATGAAGATCAAGTTCGACATGGTGTTGATAAATTAAATGCTAGTATAATTCCCGCTGAATTCGAAATAGCATTCCCAAAAGAATTCAAGAGTGGAAAGATGAGTATTGAAGTAATTAAAGAATAAATTAAATAACCCGTTTACAGAAGCGGGTTTTTGTGTTATAATAATAATGAGGAAAATAATATGATTAAATTAAAACAAGTTAGTCCTGAAAATGTTTGGTATGAATTCGAAGACGAAGTTGACTTTGATCAATACAAAGATAAAATGGTTATCACTGGGAATAGAGACTTCAAGTCTATCGGTGATGATACTTTAATCAGTGTTGTTAAAGGCGATTACTATGATGAAGATCAAACTTTAGTCGAGAATCCTGATGGTAGTTGCTACGAAGATACTATCGGATATGACTACGAAACAGCAGAAGAATTAGCAAAGCTTTCTGGTAAGAAAAACTGGGTGGAAGGCGACTTCCGCGGATACTCACAAGGCGATTGGCAAACTATCTGGTTCGTTAAAGATGAAGTTACTCAAGATGAAATTAAATACATGGAAAACTTCTACATGGGCAAGATGAGTGAATTTCATGATGAAGATATGTGTTGCTACTATGTGCCCGATGATGTAGTATGGAAAGGCAAGAAAGAAATTTGTGACTACCTTGGGCTCAACCCCGATGACACAGAGATTTATGATGAAAATGAAAATTTAGTTGAATAAACTATTTACATTTTCTATTTTTCGTGTTATAATATATTTGAAGAGAGGTAAGAAGTATGGGCTTTAATAAAATTAGAACCATTAGAGTTAGCGAAAGAGTATTTGATATTGTCTGTGAGGCTTTAGATAATGAGGCAACAGAAAATTATGTTAAAATTTCCGGATACTTAGAATGCTTTAACAATTGCAGAGAACAAGGTTATGTCCTTCATGTTGATTCAGTTGATTGGGACAATCCTAATAAAACTAAAAAAGATTTATGTGTTTGGGCTTTTGAAGCAAGAAGTTCAGATGAGATCGTCGTAAGTTGGCAAACTGAATATCCACACAACGGAATGTTCAGCGAAGAAACTTATAAAGAACGCAGAAAATATTTCCATTATGATGAACTTCAAAAAGCAGCAGACTTTATTATCGATTTAGTTAAAGAACATTTTGCCAATGAATTCAGAGGTGAATAATATGAAAGACGAATTTGACGAATTATTAGAAGAATTAAATTTAGAAAACTTTGGTGAAGACTTCGATGTTAAGCCAGCTATATATCAAGTGTGGATGTTAGGCTACAATGAAGATGAAGCTATTACTGATTATGAAGTAATGGTTAATGAATCTAAAGACGCCGAATATGCAGTGGAATATGCTAAGAAATTCGTAGAAGAAAAACGTTATGAGTCTTCAGCGCCATTCCCAGAAGATGTTGCTTACATCGAAATATTAGTCGAGACTGTTGTGGATTTTGAAGATCACACAGAAAATGTCGGAACTTTATTTACAACAACTGTAAAAGTGAAATAAACTATTTACAAATTAATTTTTACATGTTATAATATAAATGACAATGGAGGACTGATTTATGGTAAAGTCAAAACATTTAGGAAAGAAATTTGGTCGCTGGACTGTTACAAGAATTAGCAGAGAACGTGATGGACACTATCGTTTCTATTTAACTAGAAAGACAAGCGATGGCGCAATTAAGACTGTTGGTTTAACAAATGTTACAATGGCAAGATTAGCTCGTGGTGAAACTAGCATCACAACTTTGTTAAAGAACAAACAATTCCAAAGAAACAAATTCCCAAGCAGATCTTATAGAAACTCTGTTTGGTATACTTACAACACAAACGGTAGCTTAGAATAACTATCGGTATCGAAAGGAGGAAGTTGCTGTGGCAAGTCAAACATTTAACAACTTCAAGAATTACGCAAATCAATTAGAGAAAGAACTTGGTATTAAATATGATGCTAAGCCTTATAAAGATACTATCAGGGTTATGCTTGATGGTTTTTGCAAAGCAATGGATGAAGGCGATGAACATCTTAAGAACTTATATATCAGTGGTTTAATCTTACGTCATTGGGATAAAGTAAAGAAACTTGCAGATAGTTGCCCTGGCATCGATCTTAAAGGCGAAGAGTTCGTCGACTGGGTTTACGAAGCAATTATGCTTGCTTGTGAATATCGTAAATGGCAAAAAGACGAAAGTGTCAATGCTCAACAATGTATCAATCAATGTATTGAAACTATCAGGGTTAGACACTACTATGAATATAACTTAGACAAACACAAAGCGAACTACAATACTGTCTCTTTAGAAACCCCTGTTGGCGATGGAGACGATAATGGTGTTCAAAAAACTTTGATGGATACTATGCATGATGAGAATGCGGAAGAAGCTGCTAGAGTAGCAGAAAGTAATAACGCTGCTCGACACATCGTTCAGATGTTTATCAACAAAAACAGAATTGTCGAAGCAATTATCATGGACATCATTGCTTTTGGTGATACTGAAAAAATTACTAAACACATTAAACGTGGCATTGACGAAAATGGTGAGGCTTACAAGTATATAACTTACACACGTGAGTTCTGGAAGTTCAAAGCAGTCCAACTTCTTTCAAACTTGCCAGAAGACTACCAACAATACTTCCTTGAAAACTATTTAGTTAATACAGCAGCATTAGATGCAGCTTTAAACGTGCTTAGAAAGGCCAATAACAACAAATTATACCGTGAGTTAGATAAAAGCCTATCTGCAGCAAAAGTAATCCTACAAGCGTCTATGTGAGCTGAAAATAATAATTAAAATAAAACAACCTTCCAAATTGGGAGGTTTTCATGTTGTATAATAAAGTGAGGATTTGATTATGTGGTTAGATATAATGAGCCAGTATAATACACTTCAAGTAAATATCAAATTGGCAAATTTACTTGGGTTAGAAGTTGCTACTTATTGGGCGGCATTGATGGATGTGTATGCGAGAGTAGTGAATAAATATAAAGATGAGTTAGAAGCGAATTCAGGATATTTTGAACTCGACAGAGACTATATTACTAAGAGAACGACATTACAGTTAGACAAACAGTTAGAGATCGATGCAGGACTCGGTAAACTTGGTGTGCTACAACATCGTAGCGAAAACGAACTGAATTGGATCACACTAGATGTAGAAAAGCTTTGTGCGATCTTAGTAGATGACAGTATCGATGCAATCAGAGATGTTCAACGCGTTTCTAAACTTAGACGAGAAGATACCGCTCGTGCCAAGAAAGCATCGGTTAGAATTAACTTAGTCGCAGCACTAAAAGAAACTGATCCAGATGTGCTTACTGCTTACAATAACTGGATCGATGCACTGTTAGAAGCTAAGAAGCCGATTACTAGACAAGCTTTGGATATATACCAGAATAACTTAAACAATTATACTGATAATAAACAAGCGAAAATTAAAATTCTTGAGATTGCGACAACAAATGCTTACACTGAATTTGCATGGTCTATGAAGATTTACGAAAAAGATTATCGTGGCAATGGAACATTTATTGGTGTAAAGCAAAATAGAACTAGCGGAATTGATCCGAATTCAGGTTTTTAGGAGAAATTTAGTATGAATGAATTTATAGCAAGACGATCATTAGAAGAAGATGCACTTCTAGAATATATTTCGAAAGCAAGAGTGCTAGATGATCTGTATCATCGAACAGGTGAGTTAGAAGAAACTATTGAAGCGATGGATAAAAACATCGACGATGTTGAGGAAACTGGTTTAGATGAAATTGTAGAAGCGATGTGCAAAGCTCGCAATGCACTAAATTTAGAAAGACTTGACCTCGAAATTCAAATTCACAAGTTAGAACTTTGGTTGGCAGAATTTGAAAGGATAAGACAAATAACCCGATAAATTCGGGTTTTTATTTACGAATTTAGTGTGGTTAGCGGAGCAGTCTAGCGTGATGATCAGGTAACTGATCTGTAACATGTGACTGTAACTTGTACGATGATCTGTAACTGATCTGTAAAATTTGTACGGTCTAGTGAAATCCGCACCGGCATCCTGACACACTAAACAGATGAATCAGGATACTGATCAGGCTTTCTAGTGCGATGTACAGTAACAGATACAGTAACCAGTGCGATGTATAGTGACAGACAGTAACGATACAGTACTGTGTAACTGGATTTAGATTCACTAGAACTTGAAAACAGGTTGATTTCGTGCATGTGTATGTGCGTTTCTTTTTAATTAAAAAAAGTATTTACAAATCTTTAGTATTGTGATATAATATATATAGAGAGTGAGGAAAGTTATTATGAAACCTATGACAGTTAAAAGATTAAAAGAACTTTGTGAAGAACAAATTAAAAAAGGTAATGGAGATAAGATTGTTGTCCTAAGTAATGACGATGAAGGTAATGGTTATCACGAATGTTATTACGAGTTTACCGAAGACGTTGCTGGTAATGATTTATGGGGAAGTATTGAAAACCCACAAAGTAAAATAATTCTTGGTTAGGAGGAACTAATAATGACAAGAGAAGAAAAATATAAGTTAATCGAATTACTCGAAAAACTTAGAGACGAAAGAATCTTAGAAGTTGCGAAAGACTACGACTTAACCGAAAGAGAAGTCCGTGAAAAGTTATGTAGAGAACCTGAAGAAGTCTATGAGATGGATGATGGTGATAACTTACTTAACGGTATTGACATTGTGTTAGGTGTCTTAGAATAAAAAAGTTTAAAGTAGACGTAAAAAAACGTTTACTTTTTCTTTTAAACGTGATATAATATTTATAGAATAAAGAGAGGTAAAAAACAATGCAAGGACCAAAAGAAAAATATAATGCTGAAAAAGTATTAGAAAGATTAGAAGCAATGATTGAAAGAGGTTGCTCAAGAGAGATTAGACAAGTCTATGATGAACTATCAATCTTCGACTGGTGGCCAGAAAGATTAACTATCACTCACATGAAACAAATGAGATCCTTCTTGAGAGAAGCAATCAAGTTAGGTTATACTGGTTATGTTTGCTTTAAAGTCGGTGCTTCTGGTTGCGCTAATGGAATGTGGGCACACAAAGAAGAAGGTAAGGTAGAAGGTAAAGACGTCTACTCACCAGATGGCGATGCTATCTACAGAAGTTTTACACCTGATTATACTTATTGGTCATTCAATAAGAACGGTAAGTGGCTTCCAGATGGTGATACTCGTGGAACATATGACTCACTCAAAACTGCAAAGATGCTTGAAGAAGCACTTGCAAATGCCTAAATAAAAAAACTAAAAAGAGGTAAAAAACTATTTACTTCTTTTTTATTTTGTGGTATAATATATGTAGAGGATGAGGATATGAGATACAACGTTAAAATTAAATTAAATAAAGATACTATCTACGAAGTTGAAGTTGAAGCTGATAATGAAAAAGATGCAATGTGCTTCGCTTATGATCAAATGGAAATGGATACTTACGCAGAACCAACTATGATTACGGAGGCTAAATAAAATGAAAGCAAAAAACTATAATCAAGTATTGAGAGCTCGTGGTTATAAAGCGAGAGAGCTTAGCGAGTATGAAGGAATTTGTATTTACGAGAAAGTTCATAAGTTTAACAAGATAGTTTGCTATGTTAAAAAAGACTCACATGGCAAAGGTCAAGAAATGACTTTCAATATCTATGGAACTATGACTACACCAAAAGATATGGTTGAGTTCAAAGAGCAAGAGTTTGATAGAAGTTATCTTGCTAAAGAAGCAAATGCAATTCACGATGCTTTTGAAAAACTAAAAGAATTAAAAGCCCCTAAACATTTATATTGTTTCTAAAAAATTACATTAGCCCATTTACAAAGTGGGCTTTTTGTGTTATAATATATATGTAAAGAGGATAAGAATATGAACTATAAAATTAAACAAATTAAAGACTTAGAAAATTGTGACTATGCTTTCGAGCACTACGATTGGTGCAAAGATAAGATCAACTTGAACGACTATGAAGTTGTATATGAAGGCACAGTATCAGAAGAAAATGCTTCTAAAGGCGATAACTATGCTCTTGAAATGTTGTTCACAAAGTTCAATATTGCTCATCCAGAAGACTATAGAGGACACAGCTTATCAGTTTCTGATATTGTAGAACTTGATGGCAAGAACTACTACTGCGATGCATTTGGCTGGGTCGAATTAAAATAAAAAAAGTATTTACAAATTAAATAAATAGTGTTATAATATAAATGTAAAGAATAAGAGGTAAATATATTATATGTCTAAAATTGTTAATCTTACAAAAGTTCAAGGTTGTTATTCAAAAGAATTAAGAGAAGCAACTTATGGAATTAAGTTATGCTTAAGAGAACCATCTGTTTCACTTCAAGATATGAAGAATTATGTTGAAGCAGTTATTGACCCAGCAAGTATTGATGCTGAGGCTAAAAAGAGATTTAGAAAAAACCTAAGCGAATGTAAAACAAAACAAGAAGTTGACCAACTATGTTATGATGCAGTTGTTCACGGAATGTATTATCGTAGAAAAGAAAGTTAATGAAAACGGCTTAATTTCGCCGTTTTTTTATTGTATAATATAATGGAGGGTTATATTATGAAACTCGACGAAGGAAAATTAACCTTAACAGAAACTGAACTCGCTGAAGTTAAAAGAGCAAATATGATGGCAAGTCCAAGTATTGCTGGTCTTTATTTACGCAGTTTTCTTAAAAATAAAAATTTAGTTGAAAATTTAGAAACACAACCTGATGTAAACTTTTATACTGAATGTATTCAAGCATACAGAAAAAAGAACTATGAAGTTATTTAGTTGGCTAAATTAATTGCATAAAGGCAGGTGAGAATAGATTGGCTTGTAAAGTTAAACTTAGAGAAGACGAAACGACCGATGCTTTATTGGCTAGATTCAAAAGTCTAGTAAAGAAGTCTAACATCTTAGCTGACGTTAGAAAGCATGAGTTCTTCTTAAAGAAAAGTTTGAAAAGAAAACGTAAGTCTGAAGAGGCTCGTAAGTTAGCAAGAAGAAAGGGCAGATAAATTTCTGCTTTTTTATTTACAAATTTTTAGTATATGTTATAATGTGATCATGATGAATTTAGTGCAAGATGAAATTTAGTGCGAAAGCTACAGATCAGAAGCTGCTCTTCTGCAGCTGCATCGATCTGTATTCTAGTGTGAATCACTACAGATCGTGGATACAGATTCATCTGCGATGTACGATCATGTCTAGTGAATCAGGCTACGATGTTGATGAAAACAGTACGATTCCGTGCGCTAGATAGTGAACAAAAACATGATCTGCAAAGTTTTGTTCGCAATTTCATGTAGTAAACTGTTACAAAAATTTGCAACAAAACGTTTACATCGAAACACTAATGTGATATAATATAAGTATGGAAGTAAAGATAACTAAACTTAACAACTTACAAATATGGCCAACTGGTTTTATTACAGTATCAGCGGTTCATTTTAAATTAGATGATGAAGATTATTTCTTGCATTACTCTGGCGAAGAATACGAAGACCATTTGACTTTATATAAAGGCAGAAACAAATGTCATCTTACTCGTATTAGTTCTTGCTATGGAACATTAGATGACTTTATTAAATTCACAAAAAAGCCAAGATGTTTAAAGTATGTTGATACAGAAAACTTTATTGAGAAGTTAAAAGAAAAACATTTACTTTAATTTAAAAGTGTGTTATAATATTAATAGTGAGGTAAGAAAGAAATGATTGATAAACAAACATTAGAAAACTTTAGGCAAGACTTCAATGAAGCAATGAAAGATTTAGAAACAAAGTATGGTTTTGTAATCGAACTTGGACGTATCACTTATACAGCAACAAGTTTCACCGGCAAACTCGAAGTCAATGAAGGTGATAGCAAAGACGACGTTAATGAAAAAGACTTCTATAAGTATTGCTCTATGTATGGCTTAAGTAAAGACGACTATGATAGACGTTTCACTTTCCAAGGCAATGATTACATTGTAGTTGGCATTAGACCAAGCAAACGCAAATACCCGATTTGTTGCCAGCAAGTTCAAAACGGCACCACTTATGGTTTCACCGCTGAGTGTGTCAAACGTTGCTTAGGCAAATAAGAGAAGACTAAAACTTCTCTTTTTTATTTACATTGAGTGTGAAACATGGTATAATAATAGTAGGAGAAAATATAACTATGAACACTCTTGGAATTGAAAAAGAATACAAGATAATTAAAAAGGTTAGAAGAAAACTTTTGTTAAATGATAAGTTCGTCAACTACCTTCTAAAACAATTAAATAAAGGCAATTATGTTTATATGACGAGTTCACACTCATATGAGATAATTAGTCGTGAGTTGATTAAAGAACTTATTAAGAAAGCAGAAGATAATGATAGATACTGGAACTTAGATTGTTTTGCTCAAGTGGCAGATTATCCTGAATACGAAGGCGTGCCATTTGAAGTTACTCATGCTAGTCCATACGATCATCGTTGGCCTGGAGACTATGATGAAGATGCTTATGATGACTGGAAAGTAGATGCGATTAGTTTATCCGATTTACTATACGAAGACACTTGGCAAAGAGAACCTGTGTATGTAAAGCATCCTGAGATGTTTGACTTTGCTGATGAAGAAGTAATAGTAGAAGATGAAAAGTTAGAAGATACGAATTGTTGGTGGTAAAAGAATATGAAATACTTTTGGGTAATTGAAACAATTGATAACGAATATAGTTCAAGTTATAAATATATAACTGATAGTAGAGAAGATGCCGAAGCACATAGAATGGATTACTGTGGTTGGTATTGTCAAACTGGCGATTGTCATATAAAAAAGATCGACCAGAAGTTTCGTGTCGTAGAAGACATTGATTACTGGCGTGGAGAAGTTTGGGAACACAAAGTAAATGTCTACGATGACAAGGGAGTTTATGTTGACATCAAATACTTAATAAAGAAAGGCAAGAAAGTTAAATAAACTATTTACTTTTCTTTTAATCCGTGTTATAATATATATGTAAGAAAGAGAAGAGAGGTAAATAAAGTTATGAAAAAAATTAACTGGTTAATGATTGGTATTCTCATTGCAATTCCAATTATCTTAATTGGTATCTATGTTGGCGACTACTTTTGGGTTGAAAGTTATAAAGCAGTTCCAGTTTATTACCAACATATCTTCGGAAATGATTTAGCAAGATATATTATCTTCGACCATATCTGCTCAGGAATTGTTGTTGGTATTATTACAGTTATTATTGAAGTATTAACTATTATTGAATTCAAAGTAAAAAAATAATAAGGAAGGTAAATAAACTATGGAAAGAAATGAATTGTTAGATAAGTTCTTCGAAATGAAGTGCAAACAGATGTTATTGAAACTTTGGTTAATGGCTTTCGCTAAACCAGGTTATGTCGGAAGTGAAGTTGGTCTTTGTATGAAACATATGGAAGTTCAATCAAAGTTAGATAATGTCGAAGACGAAATGCTTAAATTACTTCAAGCAAACGAAACCTTCTTCAGAGGTGCCGACTTAGATGGTTATTGCCAAGAATATAAAATCTCTATGGACAGACAAAAAGAAATCTCTAAAGAAATCTTAGATAGAGAATATACCATTGAAGACTTAATGGATAAAGTCGAAAGGAGATAAGTATGAGAAAGTTATATGCTTTAATTACTTGTCCTATCTCAGACAATCCAAAGGCAAAAATTATTCAAGTATCTTTTAATAAAGAAGAACTTGAAGAGATTGCAAACTATCTAAATCAATTCCATTACTTCTCACCTAATGCGACAGTCAGAGAAGTTGATGAACATGTTTGCGAATGGTATTGGCCTAAATAGGGGGTAAGAAATAGTTATGGGTTTTACAACAGGTTTTTGGCTATTTATAGTTGGAATAATATTATATATTGGTTTAACTATCTTAACAGTTGCGATTACAAATAATCGAGAAGATGACACACCTTTATGGGAACCAATATTACTTTGTATCTTACTAACACCTGTCTTGGCAATCTTATTAGAGATGTTGAAACCATATAAGATTAAACAAGGAGGGAAATAAATAATGTTTACCATATTCTTAATCATTGCCGCATGGAACTTAAACTTACCACAGTGGCTACAAATATGTCTCACAGTGTTTGGTGTCTTACATATCCTGTTTGGCACGTCTACGAGAGTCATACATGAATATAGGGAGAGGAAATAAAACCTCTTCTTTTTTTATTTACACAGTAAGAAGAACATGCTATAACATAAGCTCAGATAAATTCATCTCACACTAGAATGGCAGATCTATCCGGCAGATCAGATCAGCTGCATCGGATTTAGCTTTACTAGAAGATTGACATACATGATCAGATCACTGTATCCGGATTTTCGTCCACTAGAAATACAGGTAGAGATGCTGTGACATACGGTAACACAGATGTTACATACAGATGCTTCACACTAGAATACAGATGAATCTGCGATCAGGATACAGATGAATACAGCTGAATTCGCACTAGGAATACAGGATCAGGATATAGCATCGGTAGCTAGATCTGTAGCTTATTTACTAGCATCGGATACTGCATCTAGCTGATCTAATAGCTTATAATACACTAGAAATAGGCCTCTGTACCTGGCTTCAAAAACACTACCCCCTGGGCGGGGGGGGCGCCCTTTTTCACCTTTTTAGCTTTCAATAAGAAAGGCCAAAAATTTTTCGCGCGCGCACACGTAATAATAAAAAGAAAGAGTAGCAAAATGAGTTGCAATAAAAATATCTGCACGAAAGTTGCAATATAAGAAGCAAAGAGTTGCAGTTTGAGCAATAATTTTTATTTTCACTGTATAATATAGCATAGAGGTAAATAATTTATATGGTTAAAGACAAAATTTTAAAAAATGCTGCTGAAGCAGGTGCTGACCTATCTGTATTTCATGAGCCAGATAGAAAGTGGAAGAATTACTATATAGAAGATGAAGAGAATAATTTATTATTCTTAGTTCCATCTTATTTATTCTATGGTGTTATAGTCTTAGATTTAGATATTGCAAGAAAAGCAACATTTACTACTTCAGATGGTGCTATTCATAAACTTAGTGATTATGCTTGGGGATTATCTTCTACTTCAAGAAAGAGTTGCTATCCAAAAGTAGCTGTTATTGATCGAAAAATTAAATGTGGTAGAACTACAATATTATTGAATTCAGTTATTTTAAATAATGCAAAGCAAGAAGATGGAGTATTAGATAGATATAGCTTTGATAATATAAATGGTAATAAACTTGATAATCGTCTTTGTAACCTTCGTTTCGGCACTACAAAAAATAATAATGATACAAGATATGAGCAAAAAGTTCCAGAGATAAAATATCCATTTAAAGTTTGGTTTTAAGTAAGCTATTAAAATAGCTTACTTTTTATTTTGCTAAATTATACAGTATGAACATATTAGAAGCTTATAATATTCTTAATACTTTATATGAAGATTATTCTGATGGCTATCTTGAAATTGCAAAGCCAATTAATTTAAAAGATTGCAGAGAGATAGTTTCAGATGTTTTAGATATTCGTAATGAATTAGAAGCCAGCGCTTGTTTAGACTATAATGGAGTATTAACCAGAGTTGCAGCAAAAGTACTTATTTTTAGAGACGGCTTAGAAGGAAAAGAAGTATTGCTTAGACTTTGAAGAACTGCCGTTTATTTACCTGGCGGCGGTTTTGATCTTAAAAAAGATAATTATAATATAGTCAATACCGTTAAACGTGAAGTAGAAGAAGAAATAAACTTAGTCATAGATAATATTAGACCAACTAGCTTTAACTATTGAAGATATGATAATAAAGCTTGAGTTAGCAACCATGTAGAAAAAGAAGAAGATAGATGGCTAGGTTATTATAATTATTTATTTACCGCTGATTATAAAACCACTGGAGACAATGATTTGCCTGAAGAAGCTGGAAGATACAGATGGCATAAAGTTTCTGATATTTTAGCTAGGCCAGACACAAAAGAACTTGCTTGCATTAAAAAAGCTATCATTGAGAATGGTTATGCAGATTTAAATGAGGGTTTATTGACTGAAGGCAAATCAGTCGGTTCAGTGAGCTATTTTGTTCATGATACTAAAGGACAACCAGCTATTACTGGCTTAGCCAAGATTTTAACTTCAGAAACTATTTTGGCTTCAACAGAAAGTGATAGTTCAAAGTATATTTCTACGTCAAGAGATTTAATGTCGCATGCTGGATCAACTTGAAAATGTGGTCTTATTTTAGATGGAGACAAGATTTCAAATAGATATAAAGTCAATCCAATAAATAAAAATAGTATGATTTATTTTGGGCTGACAGCTGATAGCACAAAACAATTACAGTTACGAGCTATTTCTAAATATGTTGCAGATGATAACCCAGAGTTATGCTTTTATTGCATTGATTTAAATGGCAGTCGTTTCTTTACTGAAATTTCAGAACAAACATATAATATCTTTAAAGATATTATGTTAGCTTTTAATGCCCAACTTGCCGTTCAAAATCAAGAACCTGGAAAGGGTGGATTAGATAAATATAAAGGGAGAACAAACAGCGATGTTAAAAAATATTCTGATCAGCATCCTGTTAGATATAATCGTCATATAATGCCTGATAAGCTTCCAGCAGACAAACGAGATCATGCCTGACATTGTGTTGAGTCATGTGGGTACAATGTTGAAAACTCTAACCTAGTTTTAAAGTTATCTGAATTGGGCAATTATAAAGATTTAATTTTTGAAAAACATGGTATTGATATAACTACAGCTGAATTTTTCAGACAATTTGCAGGACAATATGTAGATGAATCAGAAGAACGTATTGTTGCAAAATTAATTAAAGATGTAGACAAACTTGGAGAAGTAGTAGAGGGAGATACTGATATTTATGGTTTAAATATTTCCGGGTGTATTCAGGCAATTTTAATTAATATTAAGCATAAACCGGCCTTTGAAAATACTAACAGTGAAAAGCTTCCAAAATTAGCTGATGATAACGGAAATATTACAACTAAGGTTGATAATATTCCAAATATTAGACAGATAGCTAAAATAATAAAAGACTATGCAAAACGTCATTCTATTCCAATAATTTTTTGAAATAATACTACTACAAATAATGATATACTGAAACAAGTAAACTAAGCAGAATTAAAACTTCTGCTTTTTATTACTATGGCTATAAAAATATTGTATAATATAATATGGAAAATAATATGGAAGAATTGTTAAATATTGAATTTACAGAAGACTATAAAGAGCAATTATTGAGCATTATAAAACGTTCTATGATGCCCGGTAATACTAGTATTTCTACTGCAGAGGCATCAATGCTATTTCATTGGAAACGTCATGAAAATGACCCTGCATATAGTTTTGTTCCAGAAGAGTACAGAGGTTATAAATAATATGCCAGGAAGTAATTTTGAAAAGGATATAGCATTAGCTATTACAAGACAAACAGAGATTGTTAAACAACAAGTATTACTAGAATTAATTACTATTGCATGTAATTGTGATGATTTTAATCAATTTAAAAAAGTCTTATATGCAAGAGCTTTGGGCTTTATGAAAGAATTTGAAGATCAAGGTATGTTAAAGCCTGGTACAACCGAAAAAGTTGCTAAGGGTGAACAGATGTCTGATTCAGATTTAAACATTAAAAATAAGGGGAAATAATGTAAATGGAGTTTAAGGATACTTTACGACAAAATATTGACTGGATTGAGTATTATGCTGCCATTCAGAATTCTGAGTATGATGAGCCAATTTCTGAAGACATTCGTTTAAAAACATTAATAGATGGAATTTTAGCATTTATTGTTAATGACGAAGAAACAGCTGAAAAAACATCTTATATTAAAAAAATTAAAGCAGCTAAAAAACGTGAGTCAGTATTAAAAATAACTCATAAAATTATTGATTAATCAAGAGAAGATTGAAAGACATCTTCTTTTCTTTTTGCTAAATTATTTGATAGATCAGCAAAAAGGAGCTTAAATATATGGCAAAACCAAAAGAACAATATAAGAAGCAAGATAATGAAATGTCCACTTGATTTTCTGATGCCGATTCTTCTTATCCTACTATTAATTTAAATCAATTTAAGTATTCTGATGGATCTACTATTGCTGGTATTACAAAAATTTGTCCTTGACAGCGTGAAAGAGACGATATTGCAGAATTTTATAATGATGGAACAGTAGACTCTTTTAAGCCGGTTTATGCAGGCGATTCACCTAAGTTTACTGAATGAGTAAAGGTAGATACTGCTGGGACATATAAGTTATATGTTAAAGATAATAAATTACTCCTAAGCAATAAAAAGACTACAAATGCAGTAGACTTTAGAGATGGAGTAATTCCAAATAGAATGGTTTTGTTCTTACAAGCTGGTGGTGGAGGCGGAGGAAGCTCTTCCGATGTTTTTGCTGCTGGTTGGTGTATTGGCGGTGCTAATGGCGGAGCAGGTGGTAGTGGTGCTGCTTTTGCAGTAGTGCTTAATACAGAATTACTAAAGGTTTCTGAATCTAATTATTTTGAGATTAAGGTTGGTGCAGGAGGAAAAGGTGGTAACTGGTTTGGCCACTCGTCTCAGGGTGCAATTGTTCTAGGAAATGGTGCTGCTTACGGTGATAGCGGTGCCGCTGGAGAAAGTAGTATATTGACTTTTGGTGATTCTAAAAATAAAACTGAGACTGAACTAATTGTAGCCACTGGCGGCGGTGCAGGTGGTCGTGCATCTGGATATAATACAGGTGGTCCAGGTGGTGGTGGCAATGTAACAAAGAAAACAGGTAGCGGAACATATTGATGGCCTTTACCTTGTACACAAGGTAGTACATTACATCAGTCTTGCTGACTTAATGGGGCTAGCGGTGGAACCTATCAGCATGCTGGAGGAAGTACAGCTGCGTATGTGGCACGTATAACTGATAATAGTAATTATTATAGTAGGTCTGGTATGTACTTTACTTTAGGAAACAAAAGTGGCGGTGCAGCTGGACAAGGTGAGGCTCCTGGCGGTGGTGCATCCTGATTTGCTAATGGAGGAGCGGGCGGTGGCGCTGCCTCATACGGCAATCATGGCTCACTTGGTTCTGGTGGAGGCGGCGGTCGTTTTACTTACGCTGGTCACTTTATTGGTATCTTTGTGATAGGTATGGCTATTGTTAGCTTAGCTATTCAAGGTGGCGGTAATGGCGGCGATGGCTGTCTTAGATTATATTATTAATAGATAAAAATAATGCCAAAAAAATTGGGAAAAATTCTCAATTTTTTATTTACTTTTAATATATAGAAGTGTATAATATAAATAGAGGATATATTATGAAAAAATTAAAAATAGCTATACTATCGGTATTAGTTGCCGCTATGTTGACTGCTTGTGGCATACAAAATACTGCAGATAGTACTGTAGATGATGCAGCTATTGTTGAAGAAATCTTAGATGAAGATGACGATAGCCATAGATTTCCAATGTCTGAAATCTTAAATTTCTATAGGCAAGCACCGGTTGATTGTATTGCTATTCCAGATTATAGTAAAATAAATAGAGATACTGTTTATGAAGCAAATGATAAATTTGAAAATTATTATTTAGTGAAAGCAGTATTATCACCATTAGCAGATATGAATGTCTATAAAGATATGCTTATTTATAATGGTTGGGAATTTATTCAAACTGATGAAGATGGTATTGATACTTATCAATTTGAAAATACTGTTGCATTTTTGGATATTGGAAAATATGCTGGCAATGTTGGACTATCTTTCTATTATATTCCAGAAGAACCAAGTCCATATTATAAGGCAAAAGCAGATATATTAGAGAAAACTGTAAGTATGTTAGTTGACTTTGATGATGTTAACTGGAGGTCTTATGGAATGGGATATATTCAAATTCATGTTGGAGATGATGAGGATTTTAAGCTTAATTCTATGCCAGACCCTACTGAGTTTCCAGATAATGCTAGCGAAGAGAAGCTCTCTCAAATCACAGCTGCTTTAGAAAGTAGATTATTACCAGAGTATTTAATTAAACGTAAAGAGCATTTTTATACTGGCGATACTGATGTAGCATATTATTGGTCAAGGTATAAAGAACCAAAGCACTCAAATGTATTTGTATCACAATATTTAGATGAAAATGAAACTATTTTGGTTCAAGTTGCCACATACTGCACAGGTGGGTATCTCTATGGTAGTGTTATCTTACTATTATTATCAGATTGCCCTCGTTGGGTTGAGAGCTAATATTTATTTAAATCAAGGTGCCATTAGGCATCTTTTTTATTGTATAATATAATATGACAGTAAAAGAAAGATTAATTAGATATTTTAATTTGGTGCGCAAGCAGAGTCAATTAACTGTAGATGAATATCATGAGATGCTTCATTTAGAAGAAGCACTTATTGATGATATTGATCAATTAGACTTATCAGATGACTTACGAGAACTTCAACAAAAGTTTATTAATGCATCTATTGAATTAATGGCTGGTCCATATGCGATTATGGATACCGGAAATGGTTGGGATGCAATGTATGTTTTATTAGAAAGTGCATTACCAAAATTAACTGGCAAAGAAAGAATGGCTATTGCAGATTTAATTGGCGGTAGAATTGCTGTTGGTGGCCCATATCCAAGTAGAAGAGAATACATTAAAAAATTCAGGAGAAAGTAAAATATGATTAAACTAAGAGATTGGGATAGATTATATGTGCATACTTTTGACTGGGTTTTAAGAAGAATGGAGCCTGATACTTTAGAATTTTATAAAGATACTGAGCAAGATTGGGTAGAATCAATTAAAGCATTTAATAAAGTTCAATTAGAGCTTTTTGATAAATATGCTGTGACTTATAAGTCTGGCGATGGCTTTAAGAAGAAATGTGTTAAAGGTTTAGAATTAACTGCAGATCAATTATTTGAATTATTTCATAAACATTTAAATCTTTATACAAATCATACTATTAGATATTTTATTTTTCATTGGTGGAATGATTTAAGGTATTATATAGAAGGTGCACAACCAACACTAGATTGTGCATTTGAATTATTTAAAGATGCTACAAAAGAAGAAATTGAACAAGCTAATAAAGATTTTGCTCATTATGAATATGACCATTACGGTGAAATTCAAAAATCTGATCATACATTTAATAATGGTAGAGTATTAGAATATCGAGGCATTAGATTTCCTCTTGATGATCAATGGGGAGACGCTTGGTTTAAAAAGAAAAATGGTGAAATTACACATTTTGAATTAGTTTGGGATTGGTGGTTTCCCATTGATGAGTGTTTAGATTTATATAATATTTAAGGAGTATTTATGGACGTTACAAAAACAATGAAGTTGCCATTAAAGGATGTTTATCAATTACTTATCAGTGAGATGCGTTATGGCTATGGAAGAAATAATCATTTAATGCCAAGTTGTGGTTATGATAAGGTAAAAACTTTTGTCCCGCAAATGTATGAAGTTGATAAAGAATATGCTGTTTATACAATGAAGCAGCTTTGTGAAGAATGTATTTCAGATCAGCTTATGATGAATTTCTACGATGGTGAAGATGATGAACATGGAAATCGTGCTGAAGCTATTGAGTTTATTAAATGGAGTATGCAATGGGTTCATCAACATGAAACAGACCCAAGATATAAAGGTAGCACCTGGCTTCCATATAATCATGATTTATTTTTAGATAACTTAGCTAAGGATAATGAGCCAAGATATTTAGTTTATGAGCTTCGTGGTAAAAGTAAAAGAAAGAAATTAATTACAGTTGAACCAGTTAGTCAAAAGGAATATATTAATATAGTTTTTGATGGTATTGCTGAAGGTACATATCGTAAAGAAGACCATAAACTTACTGAAAAGTATGGCGATAATAGAAGAAGTTATACATATCATATTTTATCGCCAGTTGAAAAAGATTTTTATGTTAAGCATATATAGAATAGAGGTAAGCTAATATGTATTATGCATGTTTTAGAATTAAAAAAGATCAAAAAGATAAAAATGAACCACAAAAGATTATTAAGAAGGCTTTTAATACTAGAGATGAGGCTAGAGACTTCCTTAATATTCATATGGACTTTGATAAATATGATCAATGCTGGACAGAATAAATCATGAGTGCAAATATAGGTGATAATGTATACACACCGCCAGCAGTAGCAAAAAGAATAATTGATGAATTTGAGTTGTTTGGAACTGTGCTAGAGCCATTCCGTGGTAAGGGTGCATTTTATGATAATTATCCTAATTCTGTTAAAAAGCTTTGGTGTGAAATATCTAACGGAAGAGACTTTTTTGATTTTAATGAAAGAGTAGATTGGATTGTTTCAAATCCACCATATTCTATATTTAACAAAGTTTTAGCGCATAGCTTTGAATTAAGTGATAACATTGTTTATTTAATTCCAATTAACAAGTTAACAAGCTCGTTTACAAGAATTAAACAACTTGCAGATTGGGGAGGAATTCCAAAAGTGATTTTAATGTCACCAAAGAAAATTGGATTTCCATTTGGATTTGCAGTTGGTGCAGTTTATTTCAAAAAAGGTTACAAAGGCTTAACGGAATTTAAAATTTTAGAGGAGAATTAATTATGAGAGATCCAAAAAGAATTGATGTTATTTTGCAAGAAATTAGTAATATTTGGCATAAATATCCAGATATGCGCCTAGGCCAATTAATTGGTAATGTATTAGAAGGAACAGCCTTATACTATGTAGAGGATAACGGTCTTATAGATGCTTTAAAAGATACTTATGATGGTCAAAATATTCCAGTTAATTTTGATCATGATGCTTATATTTTTGATTTAGTTAAAAGAGACCCTGGTGAGCTTGGTTTTATCACACAATCTAAAAACTATGAAGAATATGTTGCAACCTACCTTGATGCTGGCGGTAAAGCTGAAGATGCTACATATAATGAGCATGAATTTAATGCTTTAAAAGATTATTTTGGAGATGAAGAATAGCTTAAAAAATAACTGCTAAATTAAATACAAAACAGGCCGTTTAGACCAAATCTAGGCGGCTTTATTTTATTTAAAATTGGCTAAATTTAGTACACAAATAAATTGTATATTATTAAGAAGAAAGGATGTTTTTTTATTCACTATGATAGTTATTAAGCGTGATGGTAAAAAAGTAGATTTTGATGTCTACAAGATTAAAAAAGCTCTTATCGGAGCAAATAGTCGTTCTCAAGAAATGTCTGATGACGATATTGAAAGAATTACTGAAATTATCTTAAATAAATGTAATAAAGCAACTGGTGATTTAAAAGTTGAAGATATCCAAGATATTGTTGAAGACACTTTATTAAAAAGTAAGTTTAATAGAACAGCTAAGACATATATTCTTTATAGAGACAAAAGAACAAGAATTAGACAAGGTAAATCTAAACTTTTAAAAGAAGTTGGTGATAAGCTTATGGGCGTTCATATTGTCAACCAAAATGCTAATGTCGATGAACGTTCATTTGGTGGTCGTAAGGGTGAAGCAGACAGTGTTTTAACTAAACAATATGCTTTAGATTATTGCATGTCTGAAAAGTCTAGAAATAATCATTTAAATAATGAAATTTATATTCATGATTTAGATTCATATGCTGTTGGTATGCACAACTGCTTATCAATTCCCTTTGATGATTTATTGGCCAAAGGTTTTAATACAAGACAAACCGATGTTAGGCCAGCTGCTTCAATTAATACTGCTTTCCAATTAGTTGCTGTTATATTCCAACTTCAAAGCTTACAACAATTTGGTGGTGTTTCAGCAACCCACTTAGACTGGACAATGGTTCCTTATGTTAGAAAAAGTTTTCTAAAGCATTATATTTTTGAGTATTTAAAAGATACTGAAGAATTCTATACTCTTAATCTTGAATCATTAGCTGATGAGGAAATCGATGAATGGGTTAAGGAAAACAAACATAAATATCTAGATATGTGGCAATGTAAAGAAGAAGACTTTTATATTGGTAATGAAGGCTTAGACAAGCATTTTTATCAAAAAGCATTATTTGAAACACGTAGGGAATTAATGCAAGCAGTTGAAGGCATGTATCATAACTTAAATACACTTCAATCAAGAAGTGGTAATCAACTTCCATTTACTTCAATTAACTATGGAACATGCACTTTACCTGAAGGTAGAATGGTCATTAGAGCTTTATTAGAAGGAAGTTTGAAAGGTGTTGGAAAACTTCATAGAACTCCAATCTTCCCATGTGGTATTTTCCAATATATGAAGGGTGTAAATGATAAGCCAGGAACTCCGAATTATGATTTATATAAATTAGCTTTAAAATCAACAGCAAAACGTTTGTATCCAAACTACGCTAATGTAGACTGGAGCAACAATGCTGGCTATGACAGAAACGATCCTAAGACTTATTTCTCAACTATGGGCTGTAGAACTGCAAATGGTGCTGATATTAATGCAGAACCGGGTGTAAATCCACAAACCAAAGACGGTCGTGGAAATATCTGCCCAGTTACAATTATCATGCCAACATTAGCTATGGAAGCGGGCAGAGATGTTGAGAAATTCATGGCTTTACTTAATACAAAAATACATGAAGCCAAAGATATGTTAATTGAAAGATATGAATATATCTGCAGCCAATGTGCAGATTCCGCTAAGTTCATGTATGAGAATGGAACTATGATGGGATATAAACCAGAAGAGGGCGTTAGAAGCGCCATGAAGCACGGAACTCTTGTTATTGGACAAATTGCTTTAGCTGAGACTTTAGAGCTTCTAATCGGCAAAAATCAATGCACACCAGAAGGTATGGAATTAGCCAAGAGAATTGAGCAATTATTCAAAGATAGATGTGCTGAGTTTAAACAAAGATACCACTTAAACTTCGGTGTTTATTATACTCCAGCTGAAAATTTATGCTATACTGCAATGAAAAAATTTAAAGAAAAATACGGTATAATAAAGAATGTATCAGACCGTGAATATTTTACAAATAGTATTCATGTTCCAGTTTGGGAAAAAGTATCAGCTTTTGAAAAAATTGATATTGAATCTCAATTAACAGGATATTCAAATGCTGGTTGCATTACTTATGTCGAATTAAGTTCAGCTGCAACTGGAAACTTAGACGCATTAGAATCATTGGTTAACTATGCAATGGATCATGACATTCCATATTTCGCAGTCAACATTCCAAACGATACTTGCTTAGAGTGTGGTTATACTGGTGAATTCAACGATCACTGTCCAGAATGTGGAAGTCACAACATTCAGCAATTACGCCGCGTTACTGGTTATTTGACCGGAAATTATAAAACAGCATTTAACTACGGAAAACAAAAAGAAGTAGAAGATAGGGTGAAACATATTTAGTATGAAATTTAAAAAATTACCTTTTACAGAACATGCACAATTTGTATTTAAATCTATTCTTGCTGCAGTATTAATTGCTATGGCAGGTGGAATATTTTTACTTTGTACTAATACTGGAACAATTCAAGATCCATTTCTTGCAAAAGTGGTTGGTTCGTTCTTATTTTCTTTAGGCTTATGTGTAGTCATTGCATTACAAGCAAATTTATATACAGGTAAAATTGGGTATGTTAATAGTAAACATTTAGCCATTAGAGCTTTTTGGATGCTATTTATTAACTTAGGTATTGCATTTTTAATCGGTTGGCTGTTTAGAGGTGTAAATACCTCTATTCCATCTTTTGGCCAAGGAAGTCCTTTTGGGCCAGATAGTACTAGATTGAGCAAAGCTTGGTATCAGTTTTTATTTGATGGATTTGGCTGTGGTGTATTAATTTATCTTGCAGTGGAATTATATAGAAAAACAAGAAGCTTCCTACCTGTAATTATGTGCGTAATGGCATTTATACTGAGTGGTGCTGAACACTGCATAGCAGATGCATTTTATCTTGGTGCCAGTCAGTTTAGCTGGGAAGCTCTTGGTGACTTAGGATTAGCTATTATTGGAAACACTTTTGGAAGTATTGCAATACATTGGTTACAAGTAGGAGCAGAATACTTAAATGAACTACCTAACAATATACAAAGATAGCATAAGCGATGGTCCTGGTGTAAGGGTTTCAGTTTATTTTGCCGGATGTTTGCCAAATAAGTGTGGAAATAAGAATTGTCCTGGTTGTCACAATCCAGAAGCTCAAAAGTTTACAGCAGGTGAAGAATATACTGAAGAAACAAAGAATTATATTCTAGGTCTTTGTAGAAATCCATATATTGCTGGTTTGACTCTCTGTGGCGGTGAGCCATACGATCAAGATGAAAATCAATTAATTGAGCTTTTGAAGGCTTTTCGTAAGCAAAACCCAGATAAAAATGTTTGAATTTATACAGGTTATGAATTTGAACAGATTAAAAATAGAGAGCTAACTAAGCAGGCTGATGTTGCAGTTGTTGGGCCATTCATCTTAGAACAAAGGGATATTTCTGACGCTAATAGATGGCGTGGAAGCAGAAATCAACGTGTGTTAGACTTGCCAAAATCTTTAGAAAATGGCAAAATAATCAAGCTAGAAAATATTCCAAATAATGAATAACCATATCTATTGATATGGTTTTTATTTTGCTAAATTAAATGCTGTTGACTTGGGAGGTTGACTGCATGAACTGCTGAAGTAAATATTCATATTATGACTATGAAGAAGCTTATTTTAAATTGCAATACTATAAATGCAAAGAAATAGGCATTTATATTTTATCTAAACAAAAAGATGAATATTCAAAAAAACTATTAAAAAGGCTTGAAAAGTTTGAATATGACTGGTTGCATCCAGATACTAAAGATGCTAAGCTTCTTTGAGATATAAAGGTCTGATTGATGGTAAATTGCAATTATTTTTAAATAATTGTATATTATACTAGGGTTCCCGGACGGTCCATAGCGATCCAGCCCGTTAGAGGAGAAAGTAAAAATATGGGAAAAGAACTTAAAAGCATTACAGCTAAAGAAGCTAGAAAAATAGCAGATGAATCTGAATTTACTCTTAAGCACATCTACAAAATGATTAGAGACTGCGCAGAAGAAAATAGTACTTCTCTTGAATGGTGTCTATGTGCTATAAGTAAACCAGCATTAGATAGTATTAAAGCGGCTCTAAAAAAAGATGGTTTCAATATCGAATGCACAGATGATTCATTAACAATTAAGTGGTAATTTAAAGCAAAAATTTCAGAGCTGAACATTAGTTTGGCTCTTTTTATTTATGTTATAAATACTGTATAATATATAGTATGAGTGATAAAAAAAATTTAGATTTAGCTAAGTTAAAGGCAGATGATGAATTCTATACTTCTTTTGCTGATATTGTCACAGAATTATCACATTGAATAAGTAAATTAAAAGATAAAAAAATTATTTGTCCATGTGATTTTATTCCGACTAAGAAAATAAGCTCTATAACAATTGATTTTAGCCAGGGTAAATATTTTATTAACTCAGTTAAAAAGAAAGCTTCAGATACGCCGTATTTTAATTTATTTGAGGACTTTACAGTGTCTGAACCGGCAACTGAAATTTCTGAAAGTCAATTAAGAGAAATTTTAGCTAATCAAGAAGTAGTAAATTTTGTTAATTATTTATGGGCAGTTGGTAAGGAAGCTAGGGTCAAATCTATTACAGCATCGGGTTATAATATTAAGTCTGGCCTTGGTATTAGTTTTGATGAAGTAGATTATAGTCAATATGATTTAGTTATTACAAATCCACCATTTAGTTTGTATAGTAGCTTTATGGAATGCATTGGTGATATTGATAAAATTATTATCGCACCATTTATGAATAGAGTTGCTCCATGTGTTGCTATTCCGCTTATGGAAAGAAAAGCTTATTTAGGTTATGGAAGACATTTAGCAATGAATTTCAACAATCCAACTGGTGGTAAAGGTAAAAAGGTTGCAGTTGATTGGATTGTTTCTTGGCCTGATGCACAAGATGAAGTAGATAAATTGTCCTGTAAAACTGGTATTAGATATGACATTTTGTCCTATAAAGACATGCCATATATGACAATGAAAGATGGAACAAAGCCAATTAAAATTAATTCAGTTCAACAAATTCCAGATGACTATAATGGCTATATGTTTACATCAGTTGCTGTTTTAGATAAATTAAGCTATAATGAGTTTGATTGGATTTGCACAGGTTGTAAACGATATTTTAATAAAGAGCATCCAGAATTAAATCCATTTGCACATAAAGTTTCAAATGAAATGATTGGCTATGGAACAGAAAATTCATGCTTTCATGGAATTCTATTTAAAAGAAAGCGTATAATATAGTATGAGTAAGATGATTTATAAAAAAGATTATACTACTAAAGCCCAAAAAGTAAAGCTTATAGAAAGTTGTTTTTTAGGTAGACAATATGTAGAAGGTCTTATTTATATGGATATTATAGATTGTGATTTAGGTGATGAATATAATTTACCTGTTAAAGAACTGGATGAAGTTGAAGCATATATTCACAATCATTTTTATAGTATAATAAATAAAAATATAGACCAAGTTTGGGAAACAATTTGGGAGGACCTTAGCTATGCATAAAACATGTTTTAATTGTAAATATTTTCATGGTTGCTTAGCTGAAGAAGACCCATCGCAATATCATATTCATAATTATTGCGAAATATTTAAAACCATACTTCCATTTGATATGGACAGTGAAGTAAATCATTTTTTAGAAGATCATTGGCATACAATGTGTAAAGCTTCTGTTGGCTGTGATTATGGCGTAAATGATGATTTAGAAACTGGTGAAGCAAGCTGTTATTTATATAAAGATGCAGACAAAGAATTCTGGTCAGACGAAAAATTTGAAGCTAATAAAAAGCATAATCTAGAACTTGCAATTAAAACATTAGAATATATGTTTGAAAAAGATGAAGTTTGGGATGAATTTGATGATTATACTTGGTATAAATTAGATGATTACTACGAGGAAGATGAAATAGCTTATTATAGAGACCTATTAAAAAGATTGAAGGAGACGGAATAATGGCAATTAAAATTATTAAACACGGTGAAACAAAATTTAAAATTACTTGCCCAGTATGTGGATGTGAATTTGAGTATGAATTTGAAGATTTAGTTACTAAGTATGATTTTATTAAGCAAGTTAAATGTCCAGATTGTGGTGAATGGCTAACACATAAAGATACTTTTCCAACATATCCAAATTATCCAAATTGGCCAAAGATAGGTGAGCCAATTCCAACTGGTCCATCTGACCCAATTACTAAACCATATATTACATGGACAACCACTACTCCAAATTCTTGGCCAGATTGTGAAACTTGTCCAAATAAGCCAGATCCAACTAAAACTGTAGTTGGGGATACACCTTGTACTTGGTGTCGTAAAAATCAACCATATTGCTTTACTGGTGATAAATTTCCAGAAGGGTATAAAGGTGGAGTGCATACGGTAAATCCAGAGAGTTATAAAGATACTGTTACTACTTTTAGTAATAACTTGAATACTAATTATTCAGATATAAAAACTGGCTATACAGCTGAAATTAAAACTGAAAAATAATAGCAAAAAGCTATTATTTTTTTTATTTCTATTGTATAATATAATGTGTGTAGGTAATATTTGACCCACATTTAACCCTTGTGAAAGCTAAATAAGAAAGTGGCGGGAAGCTCATATAGCACACATTTGAGTTGAGACGATAGATAGCCGTTAGAAGAGGTTAATGAATTTTCCTGGATGAAATAAAAATTCTGACTAAGGAGATTTTTATGGAAAAAATTATTAAAGCACTTAAAGATTATGTTAGAGTTAATGAGTCAAATAACACAGTTGAAATTTTTAATGAATATGGTGTTAAAATGAGACTTGAAGTTGATGCAGAAACTTTAGCTGAATTTAAAAAGCACTATCCAAGTTTCTAACTTATATAAATAAAAAAATAGCGTAAGTGTTTAAAAATAGATACTTACGCTTTTATTTTTATTTAAAGGTTGTATAATATAATAGAGATTTAATTATGGGAAAGCTAGCAAAGCATTTAAAAACTATTAGAATTCATAGAAAACAAGTACGAAAAATGTGCTGGAAAATGGGCTTATTTTGGCAAGGCCTAGTCCATGACTTATCAAAATATTCTTATACTGAGCTAAAAATATGTAAATACTGGACAGGAAAAGGATCACCGCATCAAGCTTGTAGAGAAGCTATTGGTTATAGTCCTAGTTGGAATCATCATTATCATAGAAATAAACATCATTTTCAATTTTGGTGGGATGAAGATGAAGTAGGCAACATTATTCCAGTTAAAATGCCTTACAAATATGTTATAGAAAGCTTTTGTGATATGGTTGGGGCCAGTAAAGCTTATGGCGGAAAAACTTGGAAAGAAGAAGCAGTATGGAATTACTGGATTGATAAATGCAAAGGCCAAAGATTGATGAATAAGGAATCTGAATATTTAGTTGAAAAGCTTATTTGGAATTATTATCAACATGGTGAAAAAGAATTTATTAGTTTATATAAAAGAATTAAAAAGAATTTAAAAGAAAGTTATGAAAAAGGCACCTTAATTGCCGAGGACAGTTGTTATGCTCAATATTAGAAAAAATGTTTTTGAGACAAATAGTTCATCTATGCATAGTTTGGTTATTGTTAAAAAGCCAAAACCTTATACTAAGAATGAATTAAATCTTTTTACTTACCATAATAAAAATGAATTTAATTTATTTGATTGGTCTGAAGACGGTAATTATGAAAGAGCGCCTTATAGAGTCTTAAGAACACCACTTGATAAACTTAGATACTACAGTGCTTATATTTTAGGTACCTGTGGAGAGCTTGATAAAATCAATGATATTAAAAATTTTATTAATCAACAAACAGGTATTAATCAAGAAAATATTAATCTTGAACATATTGAAACTCATTATATTAAAAGAGACAAAGAAGTTGAAACTAGAGATTATGGGTATGTTAGTCAAAATGATTCTGGCGAAGATGTTTTTGAGTTTGTAAAAAGAAAGAATATTGATTGGAAAGATCTTATTTTAAATCCAAAATATGTTATTATTGTTGATGGCGATGAATATCAGCTATTTAAAGCATTATTTGATAGTAATATTTTAGATGCAAATAATTTTGAAGATATTTCTTCTGGTCCAGACTTTTGGAATGATTCAGAAAAGTGTATTTATTTAAGCTGGTTTGAATCTGCTACTTTAACTGAACAGACTGCAGACCATTATGCAGATGATATTTCTGAATTTATTAATACCTTAAAGTTTGTAATTTCAGTTGATACTTATAAATTATATAATAAACATATGCAATTAATTAAAGATATCTGTGCACTTGCAAGAAGTAAAAATCCAAATATTAAAATTATTTTAGAAAATGATTATTATGAACGTGAAAAAGTAAAAAGTGTTTCAGCACTAGATACTTCTATGTTTGATGAGGTTAGAATTTAATGATACAAATTAGAAATGGCACATTTGAAACTAATAGTAGCTCAACTCATTCTTTAGTTATATTAAATAAAGAGGATTGGGAAGAGGTTAAAAATGGTAATTTATTTATTGATATTTTAGATGCAGAAAGATATTCTAAGTTTCCTAGATTAGTTACAGAGAATTTTATTTTCGCAGAAGCCAGAGAAGATTATTTAGAAGAAGAAAGGTCTCGTGGCAAAGATTGTCATAATTCTTTCAGAGATGGACATTATATTTCTTGGGAAGAAATTTTAGCAAACTGCAAAGGTGATTATCGCGGATATGATTGTAATATTTTTGGTATGGCAGGCGAAAAATATATCAATCCAAAAAGCTGCGTTTGGCACAGTTGTACAGAAGAAGATTTAGGCAATGGAACAGTTAAAGTTGAAATAGACCATTTCTTTGGTTAGGAGAATAATATGATTAAAATTAGAAATTCAGTTTTTGAAACAAACAGCAGCTCATCACACAGTTTAGTTTTTTCTAAGGTTGATAGAGGACATAATTATGATTTACCAGTTGATGAAGATGGTATTTTAACTATTCCATTCGGTGAATTTGGCTGGGGTCCTGAAGTTCTTAGAACACCTTTAGAAAAGTTGTCTTATACTGTTACTGATAGAGGTGGTTGGTCTTATGATGACGATAGTAAATCTTGGGATGAAATTTTAGAAGAATTAAAAGAAGATGATGAAATTCAACAAATTATTGAAATAGTCAAAAGAAATGTTCCAGCGGTAAGAGAAGTTACTTTTGAGCCAGCCAGTGATTGTTATCCTCGTGGATATGTAGATCATCAAAGCCAGGGAACTTCAAGAAATGCTGATACTGAAGATATAATTTTTAATAATAGTATTATTATTTTAATCGATAATGATAATAGTTGTCATTTTGAGGATTATATTAAAATCTGGAGTGATAGTCCAGCTTCTAAGGATATAGAAGATTTATTTTAAAGGAGATAAGTATGGTTCAAGTAAGAAAAGGTGTTTTTGAAACAAATAGTTCTAGCACCCACAGCCTAGTTATGGCTGTTCAATCAGAGTTTGACAAATGGGAAAATGGAGAACTTTATTACTGTGAATGGTTTGGTAGTAAATTAAAAGAAGCTGGTTTTGAGGAAAAAGATTTTTATACTAAAGAAGAAGTTAAAAAAGCTTGCGAAATTTTAGGCATTGAATTTGATTCAGATGAAGATGGCTGGAGCGAGCGCAGAGAACATTTCGTTACATATGATGAATTCTGTGATACAGATTATCTTGAAACTAATGAATATTCTTATACTACGCCTTCAGGTGAAGTTGTTAAAGCTATTGCAAAATATGGCTATGATGGCTAATTAAAAAATAATAAAAGTATTAAAAAGGGGCTAAACCGGCCTCTTTTTTGTTGTATAATAAAATATAGCGAGGTAAATTATTATGGAATTACTTGGAAAAGTTCGTAATGGTAATTATGATATTTATATGTTTTCTGACGGTACAAAGGTTAGAAAAAATAATTTAGATTGTTTTATTCCTGATAAGCCAGAAAGTATGGATTATAAAATTACAAATAAATGTGATAAAGGTTGTGCATTTTGTCATGAAGATAGCAGACCAGATGGCCAACATGGCGATATTATGCATGATAAGTTTATTGAAACATTAAATCCGTATACTGAATTAGCAATTGGTGGTGGAAATCCTTTAGAGCACCCTGATTTAATTAAGTTTTTAAGAAAATGTAAAAAACTTAGACTTATTCTAAATATGACTGTTAATCAAGTTCATTTTATGAAACACTTTGATGAGATTAAGAGAATGATTGATGAGCATTTAATTTATGGTTTAGGCGTTTCTTTAGTTACTATTACAGATGAATTTATTAAAAAAGTTCAACAAATTCCAACTGCAGTTATCCACATGATTAATGGAGTTCATTCAGTTGAAGACTTTAAGAAACTTTATGATAAAAATTTAAAAATTTTAATTCTTGGCTATAAAGAATTTAGACGTGGTAAAGCTTATTATAACGAAGAAGTTGAATTTGAAAAAGAAAGGCTTTATGTATTTTTACCAGAAGTTGTAGAGCATTTTAAAGTTGTTAGTTTTGACAATTTAGCTCTTGACCAATTAAAAGTCAAAGATATGTTATCTAAAGCTGAATGGGATCAATTTTTCATGGGAAATGATGGTACTTTTACGATGTATGTAGATTCTGTAAATAAAACATTTAGTAGAAGCTCTACCACACCTATTGAACAAAGACATGCCATGTTAGATGATATTAAACCAATGTTTGACCAAATTCGTTCAGAAAGTCAAACAAGTTTATAAAAGCTATTTACAAAAGTAATTAATTGTGATATAATATAATTATGAAAGATATAGTTAAATACCCAAATCCAATTTTAAGAGAAATTTCAGAGCCTGTTAAACTTCCTCTATCTAAGGAAGACAGACTGCTTTTAGATGAAATGTTTTCTTATATAAAAGATCCAAGTCATAATGCAGTTGGTCTATCAGCGGTTCAAGTTGGTATTTTAAAAAGAATGTGCGCCATTAGGATTACGGGTGAAAAAACTATTAGTTATAAATTAGTTAATCCAAGAATTATTAGACATAGTTCAAAACAAACATTTGTTCCAGAAGGCTGTTTATCTGTCTTAGAAGAGCATGATGAAAATATTCCAAGATGGGAAAGTGTTACAGTTATGGCTTATGATGCTATTCAAAATAAAAATATTATGATTAATGCTTATGGTTGGGAAGCAAAAGTTTTACAACATGAAATTGATCATATGGATGGTAAGTTATATATAGACTACATTAAGGAGTTTGACTAATGGAATTTAAACCAAACTATAAAACAGAGGATGGATTATTTGAAATAATGCTTGATAAAAGCACATTAACTTTAGAGCATCCAGAAGCAAGAGAAAACTGGGTATCTAAAGATATTACTTCTTCTACAAAAATAACTGTTTATAATACTAAAACTAAAGCTTTAAGTCAAAAGTCAATTTATTATAGTAAAACAAAAGGTTTTTATTTTAAGGGACACTATGGCTATTGGAATAATTATAGTTATAGTATCAGCGAATTAATACCAATAGAGGAATAGCAAATGTTATTAGAATTTAAAGAATTTTATGATAAAATTACTGCAGAAGCTGGACGAAATTATAAAATTTCGGTTTTAGAAGAATATTGCAAATCTAAAGATATTTTATATCTTTTGGATTTTATTTATAATCCTTATATTACAACTGGAATTTCAGATAAAAAAGTAAATAAAAAGTTTGATAAGGGAACAAAAACTAATGCTGACTGGAAGAACCCATATGAGCTTCCTAGTTTTAAGTCCTTATTGGAATATCTTAAAGTTAATAATACTGGTAGAGACTTTGATATTTTAACTGTACAGATTTGGGAAGATGTTGCTTTTTATGAAGCAGGTGAACAACTATATTCAGTAGCAGCACCAGATATTTGGCATAAGCTTTTTAATGATATTATTACAAAAAATGTTCAACTTGGTATTGACTCAAAAACAATTAATAAAGTTATTCCAGGCTTGATTCCAGAATTTAATGTTCAATTAAGTAATAAATATTTTGATAAGCCAGAAGTAGTCGAAGGTAAAGAATTTGTTTTGACAACTAAGATTGATGGCAGTAGAATTATTGCTATGAAAGAAGAGGGCAAAGTCAGTTTTTGGACTCGTCAGGGACAAAAGTATGAAGGCCTCGTTGATTTAGAAGCCGCTTTATTAAAGTCTCCAGAAGATAATATTGTTTTAGACGGCGAAATAGTTGCCATTGACACAGCTAAAGAAGATACTTATAAAAATACTATGAAATTAAGCCGAACAAAAGATTTAGAAAAACATGGCTTAAAAATGTTGGTATTTGACTATATGCCGATAGCTAACTTTAAGATGCAGTGTTGTCCTCTTACTTACAGAGCAAGAAGAGCAACTTTATCTGCTATTTTTGATTTTAATGCTCAATATTTTAGATCTTATTTTGAATTATTACCAAAACTATATCAAGGCTCTGATACGAGTAAGATTATTGAGATTTTAGAAGACCAAGTTTCTAAAGGTGAAGAAGGTATTATGATAAACTTACTTGATGCGCCCTATGAATTTAAGAGAACTAATAATCTACTTAAAGTTAAAAAGTTCAAAGATACTGAAGTTGAGATTATTGGCTTTGAAGAAGGAACAAATAAATTAGTTGGAACTCTTGGTGCATTTATATGTAAGTATAAAGATAATGAAGTTAGAGTTGGCTCAGGTTTAACAGATGAAGATAGAGCTTATTTTTGGGCCAATAAAGACAAGTTTTTAGGTAAGTTTATTACAGTTAAATACTTTGAAACTTCTGTTGATTCTAAGACAGGTTTAGAAAGTTTAAGATTTCCAATATTTTTAAGAATAAGAGAGGATATTTAGATATGGCAAATGGAAGACACGGTTTAGGAATTAGTCCAGCAGCATCAAATTTAACATCACCATGCCCAAGAATGATTGATGCTTATTTTAGGCAACAGCTTATGTATAATAGGGTTGCTCCAGATAATCCAAACTGTAAGGATAATTTTTATGTTAAATATACTAAAACGCTTAATCATTCAGACAATCCAATTAAACCCGATTTAGCAAATATTTCATGTACTTCACATATTATTGTAGACCTATACACAGGTGCAATTATAGATAGTTATTTTAAAATTAATAAAGGTAGTCCAATTAGATCATACACAGATTGTCCTAATATAGCTAGTTTACAGCTGGTTTTTAAGTGGCACTTAAATCTAGTTCATATGACGCGTGAATATATTAAATGTGGTTGGTTACAGAGAGATTCTGTTAAAAAAGAAATTGAAAAGTCAAAAGCAAGCTGTTATATTATTAATAAAGTTGGTACTACTAACTTATTAAATAAAGCAAAGCCAGATGAATTATGTTAGTTACAATAAGATTTAAAGATAAAGATACTTTACTTTGTGATAGCTTAGATAATCTTACTTTTAAGCTTAATGAAGAAAAGCAAGAGTTAGAAATTTATAAAGACGGAAAATTCCAAGGATATTATTGCAGTATTTTAGGTATAACTGAAGATGAATTTATAAAGTATATTCAAGATCAGCAAATAGAGATAATTTAAAAAAGGGGTTTACAAAGCCTCTTTTTTGTTGTATAATATTATTAGAGGATTTAAAACATGTTCAAAAAGCAAATTGAATTTAGACAATTAAAACCTATCTTATATAAACCGGGTGAAGAACCAGAAGCGTCTGGTAGTTTTAATTTTGGCATTGATAATAGATTATATAGAAGTTTAATGAAACTTTTTGAAACTTTTTATATTTATACAAAGCCAAGAAGAGAGTTATTCTTAGTTGGTGGCTGCGTTCGTGATATGCTTTTAGATAAAGAACCAAAAGATTATGATTTATGCACAAATGCAACACCAGATGAAGTTAAACAAATCTGTGATAAAATTGGTTTAAAGTATTTTGATTCCGGCATTAAACATGGCACTTTAACGATTATTGATGATTTTTATGGTCAAAGCTATGAAATTACTACTTATAGAGTTGATGGTAAATATACAGATGGTCGTCACCCAGATGAAGTAGTTTTCACGCCAAGCTTAGAAGAAGACTTAAAGCGCCGTGATTTTACAATTAACTCTTTTGCTTATAACTTATTAACTCAAGAGTTAGTTATGTTAGATGAGTCTTATTTAAAAGATTTAGAATATGGTGTCATTAGAACAGTAGGTAATCCAATTGATAGATTTAATGAAGATGCTTTAAGAATGCTTAGAGCTTTAAGATTTGCAGCACAATTAAACTTTACTATTCAAAGAGATACTTATGCTGCTATTAAAGAATTAGCTCCAAAAATTGCTTTAGTTTCAAAAGAGAGAATTAGAGATGAAATTACAAAAATTCTTTTAAGCAATAAACCAGATATGTTAAAGTTATTTGTTTTATCAGGTCTTGAGGAACCAGCATTTGGGTTTACTCCACTTGGTGATATGATGAAATGTGATCATCAAAATCCATGGCATTATGCAGATGTTTTTCATCATACAATGGATGTTGTAAATGGTGTTCCTGCTACATTCGAACTTAGATGGGCTGCATTATTACATGATACTGGTAAACCAGCTACAAAAGCTTTGAAAGAAGGCACTGTTGATCATTATAACTATCATGGTCATCCAGATGTTTCAGCTGAAATTACCTTAAGACTTATGGAAATCTTAAAATTTTCAAATGAGCAAAAAGATACTGTTTATAAGTTTGTTAAATATCATGATGAACCTCTTGCAGAAGTAAGAAATGCAAAGTTTAAAACAATTGTTAATGAAATTGGCAAAGAGAATTTTCCAGACTTTATTAAACTAAGAGCAGCAGATAGTTTTGCTCATAGACTTTTAATGGATACTAAATTTGCAGTTGATTTTCCAGATATTGTAAAAGAAAGATTTACCAAAATTGTTGAAGAAGACCAAGCATTAAAAGTTACAGATTTAGCTATTAATGGTAATGATATTCTTGCAGATGGTTTTTTAAAGGGAAAAGAAATTGGCGACTGCTTAAGATGGATGCTAGATATTGTCTTAGAACATCCAGAATATAATACAAGAGATAAATTACTTGAGTATTTACAGATGTTTAAAGATATGTCATTTCAAAACAGTTAAATAAAAGTTGAAAAGGGGGTTTACAAACCCTCTTTTTTGTTGTATAATATAAATAGAGAAATTCTCAAGAAAGGAGAATTATTATGAGAGCACTTACAGATGAAGAAATGAAAGCATTTAATGAAGAACTTACAAAGCATGCAGTATCTCTTGGTATTACAGTAGAAGACTTTGAGGCTCTTGTTGAAGATTTTAAAAATAAAAGATCTAATAAGGCTTTAAAAGATTTAATGTCTCCAATGTATCAAATGATTGCTGACGTAGATGAACTTAAATGGTTTTTTGATCATATTGTTCAAAAGCCACAAGTTAATGAATCTTATTCAGCTGTTTTTGTTAGCCGTCATAAGAAGCTTACAAAAGAAGAACAAGAGACTGTTGGGCTTACAAGAAAAGAAGCAGAATTTTTAGCCACACAAACTTTTAGATTGGCTGGATTTAAGGATGCTTTAAATATTGATGAAGAAAATAGTTGGACTTTTGATAGGTTTTTACAAAGATTAAAAAAATTTAATGTTGATAAAGGAGCTTACACAACTTCCAAAGGCGCACCAATTCCAAGTAAGACTTTAGCTATTATTTTCTACGTAAATCCCTGCGATGATATTAAAGTTGTTAGAGAATTTGTTAATCAATATTTAGACGTTAATCAAGCCATTTCTAAGGCTATGTTAGGCGGAAAAACTACAATTGATAATTTACATAGCTATCAATGGTTTGGTAATGCGGAGAATAATTTAAAGCATCTTAAAGCAAATCAAAAAGGAACTAGATATTGGTTAGACTTTGATATTGATGTTCCAGCTTGGTTTAAGAAAGGTGATTTAGCTAACTTAGGCAAAGGTCTTGATGCTATTGGTTATTGGCCAGATGTTTTTGATGATAAAAAACAGGCTCAAAGAGAAGCAGCTATTGAAAAGGTTAAAGCTGATTGCTATGATAAATATTATAGAAAATTAACTGAATTATTCAATGAAACTTTTGGCAAAGGTAATTATGTTGTTGTTGATACTTCTGGCGGTTATCATATTTTAGTTAAAACTTCTGTGATCAAGGCTGATCCACATAAAATTTGTAAAGCTGTTACAGCTATTTATAATCAAGGCGTAGCAGATGGTAATCCAGAATATTTAGATGAAAAAGGTGTTTGCAAATTTGAGTGTATTGTTAATGATTCTCAAATTCCAGGTATTCCACTCCCAGGAACTTTTCAATATGATAGGCCTATTACTGTCTTAAATAAGGGAGACTTTGAATAATGACAAAAGAAGATTTACTAGAACTACTAGATTGTAATTATGTATATGTTGCTTTGCATAATTGTGATTTTGGAGATGTAAGCGATTATTTTATTGTTGCATTAGAAATTGATAAGCTAACAGCTAATGGCATAGTTGTTAAAGAAAATGAATATGAAATTACATTTATTCCATATGAAGGATTTAAAAAATATTGGGCTATAAATAAGAAGGACCTTGAATAATGAGTCGTGTGAGAACAACTAATACAGACCACTCATATTATCGAGCTGCTGAGCGCTGTGGCTGGGGAAAACGAAAAGCCAGGGATATGATGAAAGCCGCGCAACGCTATGGAAAAATGTATGGAAATTTGCCAGATGGTGACTTGCGAAGCTTTTTAGAAGCTAGACAAGTTGGGCAGCACAGAAGAATAAAATACTACGCTGGATATATCTTTGTATTTGCTTCTACTAGTACACGTTGCATAACAGTATATCCATATCCAAAAGAGCTAGAAAAGATAACAAATTAATGTTATCTTTTTTTAATTGTATAATATAAAGAAGATGTGTGAGGTTTTTATTTATGAATAAATATTTAGATGCACTTTGAGAATTAAAATTAAGAGTAGATGCTTATAATGAATATGATGATAAAGCAAATGAGGCTTTTTATATTTTAAAGACATTTATTCAAGAGGCTTTATTGAAAGAAGAAGCAAGAAAAGAAATTAGTGATGATTATTACGATATTACTGAGGCTATTGAATTTATGAAAAAACATGTTGAGGTTCAAGACCACCCTGATATGTTTTTCCATCGTGAACAGCCAGAACGTGTAGTAATCGATTTAAGATACCTAATTGATACTGGTGATTGGGCAAAGAAACCAGAAAACATAGAAGAGAATAATGAAGGCTATAATTTAGTTAAACGTGTATTAGGCCTACCTGAATACAAAGGGGAATAATATGACAAAAGATGAATTTTTAAAATTAATTGAGCATGATTCAGTTGAAGTGCATGAATTAACTAAGAATGAAGCATATATCGTTGAAGTTGAGGTTGGAGACATGCCCAAAGAAAATGTCTACCAATTCTTAAATGTACTAGCAGAAAAATTTACCAGCTTTGGTTTGCAAGATACTATTTTTGTCCCAATATGTCATGGCGCCGGTAAATTTACATTCTTTAGAGTAAAAGACAGAAAAGTCTTAGAGGCAGAATAATATGTTAATAGATGAACTTAAGAAAGCAAATATTGAAGCAATGAAAGAGAGAAATGCTAACAAAAGAGCTATTTTTTCTGTTGTTATCAACAAATATACAAATGCTAGTATAGAAGCAAAAGCAGCTGGAAAAGAGCTTACAGATGCTGATATGTTAGCAATTATACAAAAAACCATTAAAGAGCTAAACGATGAAGCTGAGAGCTTTATTAAAGCAGATAGACATGATAGAGCTGCTGAGATTATGCAGCAACTTGCCTATATTCATAATTACTTACCAAAACAGCTTACAGAGGATGAAATTAAAGCTGAGATAGATAAATTAGCTGATAAATCAATTTCAAGTGTTATGAAGCATTTTAAGACTAATTTTGCAGGTCAAGTCGATATGTCTGTGGTCAGCAGGATTGCAAGAGGAGCATAGTATGGCTGAAGAAATTAAAGAACTAACTATTGATGAGTGTAGAACTCAAACTCAAAAGCATATTGACTTAGTTAATAAATTAGGTCGTATTTATATTAATGAGCTTAATACTAGACTCGCTAATCACGACAAGTCTAAATTAGAAAGCCCAGAAGTTGAAGAATTTGCCAAGGTTACAAATGGTCTTGCGTCAACTACTTATGGTAGTGATGAATATATGAAATTTTTAAAGGAGGATTTAGCTCTTGCTCTTGAGCATCACTATGCTCATAATCGTCATCATCCAGAGCACTTTGGTGAGCGTGGTGTTGATGCTATGAATTTGTTCGATTTAGTTGAAATGTTCTTAGATTGGCTTGCTGCTTCTAAAAGACAAAATAATGGTAATTTAATGGTTAGCATTGATAAGTCTTGTGAAAGATTTAATATTACTGGTACATTAGCTAATATTCTTAGAAATACTGTTGATTACTTTGATGCTATTTTAAGCGCGGAGGATAAATAAGATGTTTTATGAATTATACGACTGAGATACTGATAATAATGAAAAAGAATATCATTTAATTAACTTAGATGAAGTAATTCAAGTTAATAAGACAAATGGTATTTATGAAATAAGAAATTCAAGAACAGGCAGAGTAGAAAAATACTATAGATTTGTGGTCTATTATACTGGTAAAGGCAATAGCTGGACATTCTATTATAGAAGTGAATCTGAAAGGCATCTTGCTTATGAAAATTTAAAGCAAGCAATGAGAGATTATGGTTTGTTACCAAAAGTGCCCGAAAACCCTAACGATGTTTCAAATATTTTAAAAGAAGATCTTCACCCATTAGAAGATTTGCTAAGAAACCCACCTCTTAGTGATATTCCAGATGTAAAATTATGCGAGTAGTATTCTTAGATATAGATGGCGTATTAAATGCTGATTGCGATTTTGGAGGCAAGTCGAAACCTAATCCATATGTATCTTCTGACGATGGAAATAGATATTGTGGTATTTGTAGAACACATGTTAAATTACTAAAGAAAATAGTAGATAGAACAGATGCAAAATTAGTATTAACTTCTTCATGAAAAAATGATTATAATGATTATATAAGACACGGTTATTTTAATAGAGTTGGAAAATATTTACACAATAAGTTAAGAGCATTTGGTCTTAGCATCTATGACACAACAATTAAATATGATTTCAGTAGTGGAAAGAATCGCGGCTATGAAATAAGTCAGTGATTAGAAGACCACCCAGAAGTAGATAGATGGGTTGTATTAGATGATGAAAAATTTAGTGATTATGATTTTTTAAAGATAACGCCAAATTTAATTTTAACAGATTCGGAATATGGTTTATGAAAGCTTCCGGCACTTCAAGCAATTTATAAATTAACGGGTGAAAAAGATCCTTGGTTAGAGGCTCATGAAAAATTTGCTAAACTATGCAGCGAAATGATTACAGTAGTTATTCCAGAAGTAAAAGAACAAGAGCTTGTAATTGTTGAGCCAGAAATGGAGGACTAATACTATGGATTATGAGTGGCTAGTAAATAAGCTTGTTAACAATGAATATGTAGAAGATGGCCCAGAGTTAGAGAAGGCTGAATGTGAGCAGGTATTGAAGCTTGTTTCAGAAAAAACAGGTAAAACACATATGTTAATTGTTAATGTTAACATTGATTTGCATGAAATTAGTTATGACTACATTTTAGATGATAATGCTAAGAATGAAGTGGTAATTCAAGAATGAGATAATAGATACCTATAAAATGGTATCTTTTTTATTGTATAATATAATAACTAGATAGATGTGCCGTGATCGGCATATCGGGGACGTGCAAGATGCTGGTGCGTTAATTATTGAAAGGCGTCAACGCATGAATATCTGAAAAAACTAGTTAAGTAGGATATTGGGAACGGAGTAATTAACCGTTCTTTTCTTTTTTATATTGTATAATATATTGATAAGTTCGGAGCGATACAGCTTTAAAACCAGGAACCGCGCTTATTGCTGGAGAACAGGCCTAACATACGGGGCACGTAAAGTTCAAAGGTGAATATTGATTTTGTACATTTATCCTAGGTATTAACGTATGTATGTTCAAAGCGATTGGCGCTTGACCGTAGAGAACATTATTATATTGTGAAAAAGCGTAATAGCAGTAGGTGTACAACTATTGCTATTTTTTTGTTTCTTATCGTATAATAATATTGAGGAAAAATATGAAATTTTATACAAGCGACTTACATTTAGACCATGCTAATATGCTTAAATTTGAACCTGAAAGCAGACCATTTAATAATGTTGATGAAATGAATAGAGCTTTAATTCAATATTGGAATGAAAAGGTCGGAGTTGACGATGAGGTTTATATTTTAGGAGATTTTTGTTTTGATAATCAAGGACGTAGAGCTACTGAATTTTTAAAACAATTAAATGGCAAGAAATATTTAATTAAAGGAAATCATGATGGATTTATTTATAAATCACAATTTGATAAAAGTCAATTTGAATGGATTAAGGATTATGCAGCTATTAAAGATGAAGTTAATGGTGAAGAAGTAACAGTTTGTTTATTTCATTATCCAATAGCTGTTTGGGATAGAAAACATCATCATGCATATCATCTATTTGGGCATATTCATAGTAACAAATCAGATGGTAGTCATCATGCATTAGAATTTGATTTAGGTGACCACGCATTTAATGTTGGTGTTGATGTTAGAAATCTAGAACCGGTTACATTAGAAGAATTGATTAAATCAAGATACAGAGGCTATTAATGGAAGACACTACAATAAAACCAGTTGATAATGTGGAGGTCGAACTCCGAGGCATTTTAGATAAAATTAATACACTTCAATTAGAGTCTGACCCAAATAGTACAGCAGTATTACCAACAAGTTATAGTAGTGAAACTGCAACATCAACTTCATATAATAATCCACCAATAACAAATCTTGGTTATAATAGAAAAGTTTGTCGTTATGCTAAAAAGCATAAGATAACGGTAGAACAAGCATTTAAAAGACTTTATAAATAATAAGGTCTTTTTCTTTTTGCTAAATTATGTAAAGAATAAAGTAAAGGAGACAACTAAATGGCAAAGGGAAAAGGCGGCAAGAAAGTTAGCGCTAGCTCTGGACTTAGAAAAAAACACGGTCCAAAGAAAAGAATGTTCCATAAGTATTCAAAGTGCATTAGAATTGAAATGGCAAAGCTTGGAATGCTTAAAAAGGACGTAGATTCTGAAGCAAGAGAACAGTCTGAAAGTGCAAAAAATCCAAAAGGAAAAAAATAAGACAGATTTAATTCTGTCTTTTTTATTTTTTATTGTATAATATAATGTTCATCAAGAGCATATTGATAACTAGTCGAGTTTATGGGTGCTTTAAGACAATAAAAGATAAGCCGTCCGGTTTATTACTAATTCCTATCCTTAAATTGAATTAGCGTAAGGTTACGTCACACCGGGATGACACCGCTGATATACAAGGTCCAGGATGTAATTAACTCTGTGCCGAAATATGCTATACTACATACGAGGTAGTTACGAAAGCCCTATTAGATATAGGGGCATCAAAGAAAAAGAGTTTATTAAATGACATTAGCTTAGTTGGGATATACTAAGTAATATCGAAAGGAAAAGTCGTATGCTCCGGCTTTCTTTTTTATTTTTTATTTATAAGTAACGTTTTAAGTTGTATAATATATTGAGGTATATTTATGACAGATTACCAAAACGTTAAGATTGCAAATGAAATAATTATTGTTGAAAAACCCACACCATATCGTAGCTGGGTTTATTGGCGCAAAGTCAAAGGTCAAGGCTTACATCAGGGCTATGTAGTTGATGCTGGAAATAAGAAAAGCTTAGAAACTGCGATGAAGTGGGCAGAATGTAGAGAATATGATGAAAATTTAAGACCTACAAAAGCACCATATAATTGGGATAAATATTATGCATCTGTAATAATTCACTCAGGAGTTGAACATAGATATCAAAACGGTCAATTTGAGATTACTTTGTGTGATTCAGCGGACGGAAGTAGCCAAGGTGGTAAATTAGCTTTCTGGAACTGCATTATCACTTGTCCAGATGGAAAAGAATTTTTAGTTGGTATCAATGCAGATATCTTATTAGAATTATTACTTAAAAATACATTTATTGATGGTAAGTGTCAAAGTAAAGTTTGGCTCGGTAGAATTAAAGGTACGCAAGTCGGCGCTTTTACTGAAAACATGGAACTTTATGAACAAGCTCAAAAAGATGAAGCAAGTCGTCAAGCTGCAGCTAAAGCAGATAGTAAGTATGTGCCAGGGGATATTGTTAAAACTTTAACTGGAAAGGACTTATATTTAGGTGCAGTTTATCAGTATTACAGCTTTGAGCAAGGTTGGAGATACAGTGATAGATATATTGTGGTATATAAGAAACCAAAATTAGTTCATGTTTATCGATCTTATTATGAAAGTTGGCAAACTAAAAAAGAAGAATTATCCGAGTATTTTGAAGCTAAGAATACTAAAGTAAAACGTGTTGTAGATAGTCATGCAAATAATTTTACACCAGCGTTAGAATATATTAATAAGTATAACCAAGAATGGCTTAAAAAAGAATTAGAAAAAGATAAAGATGGAAAGTCTAGATATGCTTGGGATCCTATTAAGTCATTAAAGCAATATGGCGATAATCCTACATCGGATAGAAATGAAATTATTAAGTATTTAGAAGAAGAATATGCCAAGCATTGTAAGTGCTGGGCGTATTCAATTCATTCTGAATATAAAATAATAGATGAAGATGAGTGGGAAAAAACTAAAAATTAGGCGTTTACAAACGTCTTTTTTTGTTGTATAATATATGTAGTTAAAAGGAGAAATTTATGAGAACTCTATTAATTTTACGCGGAGCCCCTGGATGCGGTAAGTCAACATGGGTTAAAAACAATGGTTTATCCGCCTATACTTTATGTCCAGATGATATTCGTGTTATGTGCGCTTCAAGAGAATTGAAAGCAGATGGTGCTTTTGCTATTGCAAGAAATCATGCAGTTGAACAAGAAACCTGGAAAATTATTTTAGACTTACTTGAATATAGAATGTCTCGTGGTGAATTAACAGTTTTAGATGCTACAGCTTCAAAAACAAAAGATATTAAACAATATAAAGAATTAGCAGATCAATATAGATATAGAATGTATTGTGTTGATTTTACTGACATTCCTTTAGAAGTTTGTAAGAAACAAAACTTACAACGTCCAGAAGATAAAATTGTTCCAGAGCAAGGCATTGACAATATTTATGCTCGTTTTGCAACACAACCAGTTCCAGCTGGCGTCGAAGTTATTAAACCAAATGAATTAGATAAGGTTTTAGAAAAACCAATTGATTTGTCTTCTTATAGAAAAATCGTTTTTATTGGTGATATTCATGGCTGCTATGATACTTTAATGCAGTATTTTAAAGATGGTTTAGAAGATGATGTTGAATACATTTTTTTAGGAGATTATATTGACCGCGGTAATCAAAACGCTGAAGTTATGAATTGGTTATATTCTATTAAAGATAGACCAAATGTTTGCTTACTAGAAGGTAATCATGAAAGATGGATTCAAGCTTATGGCATGAACGTTGAAGCTAAATCAAAAGAATTTGAAGAAAAAACAAAAGGTCAATTAATTTTAGGCGGCTTTGATGAAAAAAAAGCTAGAATTTTCTATCGAAAGCTTCGTCAAATGTCTCATTTTACTTATAATGGTATTGAAGTTTTAGCAACTCATGGTGGTATTCCATGTATGCGTGCAAATCTTACTTATATTCCTACATGTGCTTTCATCAATGGTGTTGGTGAATACAATGATTATCAAGATGTTGCGGATACTTGGATGAGAGAAACTAAAGAAAATCAATATCAAGTTCATGGTCATCGTAATACTGCGCAAGACCCAGTTCAATTAGCTGATCGAGTTTTCAACTTAGAAGGTGAAGTTGAATTTGGTGGTAAGTTAAGAATTGTTGAATTAACTTCTGATACTTATAATGGTTGGGCTTTTGGCCATCCAGAAGCTGGTTTAGTTACAGGTATTCATTGGAATGTCGTTGAGCTATCTAACTGTCAACCACTTACAGAAGATTTTAATGTTGAAAAAGCTCCTGTTGAAACTGTTGAACAAGCAGTCGAATATCTAAGAAATAACCAATTTGTCAAAGAAAAGAAATTAGGTAATGGTATCTCTTCTTTCAACTTTACAAGAGAGGCCTTCTACTCTGCTAACTGGACTAGACAAACAGTTTTAGCACGTGGATTATTTATCGATACTGATAATAATAAGATTATGGCTCGTTCATATGAAAAGTTCTTCCGTATCAATGAAGTCCGTGAAACTGAAATGGTTGCTTTAAAGAATAGGTTGAAATTCCCAGTTAAAGCCTATATTAAAGAAAATGGTTTCTTAGGCATTGTTTCTTATAATTATAAAACCGATGATTTATTTATTGCAACTAAGTCATCTGATAAAGGTGATTGCGCGGAATATTTTAATAAGATGCTTGAACCTTATAAAGAAAAGTTGCTTAATTTATTTAGAGCTCTTGATAAATCAGAAGACCAAGATACTTATTCATTTGTATTTGAGTGCGTTGATCAAGAAAATGACCCACACATTATTAAATATAGTAAAAGTGATATTTATTTATTAGATGTAGTGTATAATGACTTAGAATTTAAAACTTTACCTTATTGGAGACTAAAAGAACTAGCAGAAGCTATTGGTTGTAAAGTTAAAACTGAGGCTTATACAATTAAAGACTACGATGAGTTCAGAGACCTTGTAAATAGAGCCGATAATGAAGATTATAAATATAATGGAAATTATATTGAAGGGTTCGTTTTCGTTGACCAGAATGGCTTTATGACTAAATTAAAGACAGGTTATTACAATTTCTGGAAGCATATGAGAAGTGTTGCAGATTCAACTTTGAGATGCGGCTCTTATAGAAGAATGGGCTCATTACTTACTGTTCAAGGTAATCAATTTGCAGCTTTCTGTAAGGAGTGTTTCAACAAGGATAGAATTAAAGAAACAAAGTCGTACCCTTACAAAACTGATATTATTTCGCTAAGAGAAAAGTTCTTATTTGGCAAATAATAAAAAGTTTAAAAATATTTAAGGGCTGAGAATAAAACTTAGCCCTTTTATTGTATAATATTATGTATTTGGAGGTAGTTTTTATGTTAGAATTGCAAGAAATCATTCATCAATTAGCAAAGAGAGATGATATTGTCATTCAAGGTGATGTATACAAAGTGGCTAATGCTGTGTATATTACAGATGGAGAGATTTTAAAAACAAGACTCTTATTAAAGAGTACAAGTAGTAAAGACCAGGTAGCTATTGATATTGGTATTTCTGCAAAAATTTACAAGCGCTAAATTAACGTAGATAGGAAAGGTTAGTTTAATTTAATGGAATTGTGTCTCGAAGATGAAATGCAAGCTCTTTTGGCTGAAGAGAGCTACTTAGACAACATGATTAGTCAGCTATCAGAACTCAAATATAGAAAGGGTTATGATAAATTCTTAAAAGATATTACAAAATTATTAGATGAGTTAAAAGATAGAAAAGAAATGATACAAAAAAATATACAAGAACTTACAGATGATATAGTAATGGCTGCTGAAGTATATGCAGGTGATTATTGCGCTAGTACTGATACAGTAGATAACTACATTTGAGATTATTAAAAATACATTTGCTAAATTATATAAAGATATCGCAGGATAATTGCAATAATGGCTTCCTGCAGAAACTATGCTTATTTCTTAAAACCGCCGGAGGTCCGCGGCTAATCTGGATCGCCATTCTAAAATATAGCTAGTTCGGATATTGCAGCAAATAGACTATAGATAATATTTAGCCAGAGCGGTACGACTTGTGGTCAAATCCCAGAGGAGATTAAGGAGACTGGGTGTCTGACGACTAGCTACAAGCAAAATGGCAGAAGCTGTACTTATTTCCAGGTCTCTAGTGATATACAACCAAAAGTTGTATAGCACTATAATAACAGTTATGTTAATGGAAATTGGCCGCAACAGTCAGTTCAAATATTGTTTATAGTCTATTTTTATTTTTAAAAAACTATCGTATAATAATATAGAGCTTGTGCTTATTTCTAAATTACGAATCTTGAAAATCCGCGACATTAGCCAAGCCAAAATAAAAAATTTAAAAAAAATTATTTACATTTTAAAAAATTTATTGTATAATAATAATGTGAGTGAATGAAACTCACAGTTAGAGCCTATACTTATTTCTCAGAAATATGGTATTCTAATTAGTTAGGCCAAATCGTTAATATATTCAAGCAGTTTTTGGAATATTAGGCGAATTGGCAGTCTAATATCTCAAAGGCTGCTTTTTATGTAAAGGAGGT